>JABNAD010000421.1_pt2 | contig 23768 bp, 24 predicted proteins | sample 7240381 | NCBI WGS metagenome assembly JABNAD01 (sample SAMN11332834, study PRJNA596920) | anaerobic digester metagenome | biome: digested sludge; isolation source: digested sewage sludge-derived enrichment culture grown on H2/CO2 | place: Germany: Goettingen
ATGGTGTATTTGCAATTAATTTGCAGGGTTTACCATGGACCTCATCGACCTGGAGATATTGAGGATGCTGAGGAGGAACGCCCGAGAGAACCTGGGCACCATCGGCGATCAGCTCGGGGTATCCAAGGCCACGGTCAGCCGGCGCATCTCTCGTCTGGAGGAGGAAGGTTACGTCAACGCCTACACCATGCAGGTGAACACCGGGAAGCTGGGCCTGATGCGCGCCCTGATAGGGCTGCAGGTGGTGGGGGCCCCGCTCGGCGCGGTGATCGACGAACTGAAAAAGTTCCCGGGCATCCAGTACGCCCATAAGGTTTTCGGGGACCACTCCCTGATCTGCGAGGTGTACTCCAGCAGCGTGGACAATCTCTACGACCTCATCCAGGACAAGATCGTGAACATCCCGAACGTCCAGAGGGTGGAGGTGGACATTCTCATCGAGCGGATCCCGATAAACGAGGACGCCATGTTCGATCTCGCCCTGCCACTGTCCGAGAGCGAGGGGTCCCGGGACTGACCACGCAAAAGCTTTTTGATTCCTCGGAGGTTCTCCCCACCCATGGAACTCCGTCCCGTCCCCAAGACCTACACCAAGGACGGTCACCGGGCGATAAGCCCCAAGGCCACCCTGAAGCGGGTGGAGCCGCTGCTCCCCGTGGCCGGTATCACCCGGGTGGCGGACATCACCGACCTGGACCGCATCGGCATCCCGGTCTTCTCCAGTATCCGGCCGGGGGCCAAGGAAGGGGCCATATCCATCTATAACGGCAAGGGGGCCAGCCGGGAGCAGGCCCGAGTCTCGGCGATAATGGAGGCCATGGAGCGCTATTCCGCCGAGCCCCGGGACGAGAAGCTGCGGCGGGACATGATGGAGAACATGCTGGGGTCGGAGAACGCCGTGGACCCCCGCTCCCTCATCCTCCCGCAGATGATCAACGTCCATGTCAATTACCATCCCATCGCTTGGGTGAAAGGTTACGACCTGATCGAGGGGGAGGACATCTGGGTCCCGGCCGGGGCGGTCTACCATCCCTATGAATCGAACAAGGACCTCCAGCTGTTCAGGAGCAACACCAACGGACTGGCGTCCGGCAACAACCTCGAAGAGGCGATACTGCACGCCATGTGCGAGGTCATCGAACGCGACGCCTGGTCCATCTGCGAGGCCAAGCGCAAACCGCGCGGCGAGATCATAGTGGGCGACGACTGTCCGGTGGTGAGCGATCTCCTGGGAAAGTTCAGCAAGCAGGGCGTGGAGGTCCATCTCAAGGACCTCACCAGCGATGTAGGAATACCGACCATCGCCGCGGCGGCCGACGACGTGAGGATGAAGGACCCTGCCCTGTTGAACCTTGGCGTCGGCACTCACCTCAGCCCCCGGGTGGCGGCCATCCGCGCCCTTACCGAGGTGGCTCAGAGCCGCTGCACGCAGATCCACGGCGCCAGGGAGGACACCACCAAGGCCGACCTGAACCGTACGTTGGGATATGATCGCATGAGGCGCATGAACTCCATGTACTTCTCCCCGTCCGAGGGGGTCAGCATATCCGACTTCCCGGAGTTCGACACCAAGGACCTCTTGGAGGACATCGAGGTGGTCCTTGACCATCTGGTGGAACGGGGTTTCGAGAAGGTCGTGGTGGTCGAGCTCACCAGGCCGGAGCTCAAGGTCCCGGTCGTCCGGGTGATCATACCCGGGATGGAGATCTACGCCATGGACATGGACCGCCTGGGACCGAGGCTGGTAACATGAGGCCAGTGGTGTTCCTGGGCCCGAGCCTCCCCCTTTCCGAGGCCCAGGATATCCTGGACGCCGATTACCGTCCTCCGGTCAAGAGGGGCGACGTCCTGCATCTGGAAGGCGCCGAGGTGGTGGGCATAATCGACGGCGTGTTCCTGCAGAGCTGCTCGGTCGGCCACCGGGAGATATTGTCATTGCTGAACCGCAAGGTCAGGGTGATCGGCGGAGGGAGCATGGGAGCCCTCCGGGCGGCCGAGATGGGCCATTACGGGATGACCGGCGTGGGCCGGATCTTCAGGATGTACGCCAGCGGTGAGGTCCAGGGGGACGACGAGGTGGCATTGGTGTTCGACCCTGAGACCATGGAGCCTCTGTCCGAGCCGCTGGTGAACCTGAGGATACTTCTGGACGAGGCCTGGATGGCCGACGTCATTGGCGACGAGCACAGGGCCAGGATATTGAGCGAGATGCGCTCGATATACTACCCCCGCCGTACCGTCGCCACCTTCCTCGAGGTTGCCCGCAGGACCTTGGGCGATAAAAATGCCGGGGCATTCGACCGGTTTTTTGCGGATAATTACCGAGATATTAAAAAGGAGGACGCGATAACCGTGCTCAAATTCATTAAGGACGTCTGCGAACGGCGATAATTTTTATTATTGCCTTCATTGAAAAAAAATTAAAATTGGAAAGGTCTATTATATTTTATTAAAAAAATATTAAAAAATTTTAGGACGTTAAAACTTGGTGTTTTTTGTCTGGGGAGAGACAGAAATTAAGCTATTGTTTAACATGGATGGACTATCCATCCATCATCAAGCTTATATTCTAACTATACATTGTCGAGTCCGCAAGGGGTACCGGTTTTCTCAGGATTGATGCAAGTCTGCTTGAGGGGACCGAGCTATTGAAAGGAGGTAAAAAATGGCAAAATACAAGGACAAGGTGGACTTGTATGACGACAGAGGCAAACTGATTGAAAAGGACGTGCCTCTCGACGCATTGAGTCCGTTAAACAACGCCGCCATTAAGCGAACCATATCTCTGACCAAGAGAACGATCGCTGTCAACCTCGAGGGTATTGAGAAGGGTCTCAAGACCGGAGCGGTTGGCGGATTGAACGTTCCCGGCAGGGTTCTGGACCTCGCAGTAGTGGCGAACGCTGACAAGTTGAAGAAGAGGATCGCTGACATCGTCAAGGCCGGCAAGGACGACGACTCCGAGGTCAAGACGATGGCTGATGGCAAGAGGATGATCGTCACCGTTCCGTCCGTTAGGATCGAGGCCGGTGCCGAGTACACCACTGGATTTACCACCGTTGCCGCCGCCGTGACCGAGGCCATCATCGACCAGTTCAACGTGAACATGTTCGAGGCTTCCATGGTCAAGGCCGCCGTCTGGGGCAGATACCCGCAGACCATCAACATGCTGGGATCCAACCTGAAGACCATTCTCGATGTCCCGCAGTTGAACGAGGGTACTGGATACGCTCTTAGGAACATCATGGCCAACCACATAGTCATGCTGACTGGCAGGAACGCCATGAACGCCGCCGCTCTGTCCTCGATCTACGAGACCGCCGCCGCCTACGAGATGGGTGACGCGATCGGTAACTTCGAGAGGCAGCACCTGCTGTCCCTGGCCTACCAGGGCCTGAACGCCAACAACCTGGTCTACAGCTGGGTCAAGGAGAACGGCAAGACCGGCACCGTCGGTGATGTCGTCGCTTCCGTGGTTGGCCGCGCCCTAGAGGACAAGGTCATCAAGAAGGGAAAGAAGTTCCCCTCCGGATTCGTTGAGTACACCACCAACGACTTCCCGCTGTGGAACGCGTACGTGTCCGCTGGTATGCTGGCCGCGATCTGTGTGAACATCGGCGCCGCTAGGGCCGCGCAGGGTATCCCGTCCACCATTCTGTACTTCAACGACCTGATCGAGCACGAGACCAGCCTGCCCGGTGTAGACTACGGCAGGGCCATGGGTACTTCCGTCGGTATGTCCTTCTTCAGCCACTCCATCTATGGTGGTGGCGGTCCGGGACTGTTCCACGGGAACCACGTGGTTACTAGGCATGCGAAGGGCACTGTGATCCCCGTCATCGCCGCCGGATGCGCTCTGGATGCTGGTACCCAGTACTTCAGCGCTGAGAACACCTCCCTGGCGTTCAAGGAGGTCTTCGGCGAGATCCCGGAGTTCAAGAGCCCGATGAAGATGGTCGGCAAGGAGGCCAAGAAGCTGAAGGAGCTGGTCTGAACATGAGTACGCCTGCCTCTGAAAGAGTCCCCCTACCCGAGATCCAGATCTTCCCGGAGAGGCTGCTGTTGGCTTCCACCACGGAGGTGCTGCTGAACAAGCTGTACGCCGTGAAGAACGTCAGGCAGATCAACATCCAGGGCGAGGGCCTGCCGACAGTGATGAAGGCCGGTCCGGGCACTGGTGGTCCGGTTAACCACCCGGAGCGGAAGAAGATCAAGGTCAGAGGTGAGGAGATAGAGCTCACGGTCCAGGTCGGTCGCGTTTTCGTCGAGATAAGCGACATCGACTTCGTCCCACAGGCTCTGAAGGACGTTGAGGAGGTATGCAAGGAAGTGCTACCCTTCAGTTTCACTCTGGAGGTAGGTCGCTACAACAAGTTCAAGCCCACTACTTCAGACTTTAAGAAAGGATTGGTGAAATAACATGGCTAAGACAAAGTACAAGGCACAATTCTATCCTGGCAACACCCTGCCCGCCAAGAACCGCAGACGCTTCTTGGACCCCAGCGTAAAGCTGGAGAAGCTGCGCGACGTTCCGATGGACGATGTGGTCAAGATCTTGGGACACAGGGTCCCCGGTTCCGACTACGCCACCATCCACCCGCCGCTGGCCGAGGGTAGCGAGCCCGACTGCCCGATCAGGGCATTGGTCGAGCCCATCGAGGGTGCGAAGAAGGGAGACAGGATCAGGTACGTTCAGTTCACTGACTCCGTGTACTGGGCCCCCATCATCCCGTATGTGAGGGCGCAGATGTACATGTGGAGGTTCAGGGGAATCGACACTGGTACCCTGTCCGGAAGGCAGATCATCGAGATGAGGGAGAGGGACGTCGAAAAGGTGGCCAAGGAACTCATCGATGGCGAGACCTTCGATACCGCGAGGACCGGTATCAGGGGAGCCACCGTGCACGGACACGCCGTCAGGCTGGACGAGAACGGACTGATGTTCGACGCCTGGCAGAGGTTCCGGTGGAACGCTAAGAAGGGCGAGGTGGAGTACGTTAAGGACCAGGTCGGTGTCCCGCTGGACAAGCCGGTCCCGGTCGGAAAGCCCATGCCCGAGAAGTGGTTGAAGGAGCACACCACCATGTTCCGCGCCGACGGCGTGGACATGAGGGACGACGAGGAGGTCATGAGACAGAACCTCAGGATCCACACCCTCAGGTCGAAGTGTGGCTTCAAGCCCTTCGATGTTAAGGAGGACTAAATATGGCGAAGGAAAAGGACAAGATGTTCATCGCCGCCATGAAGAAGAAGTTCAAGGAGGACCCCACGGAGGTCCGCTCCAAGCACTATTCCTACGGAGGCTGGAGACAGTCGAAGAGGAAGCGGGAGTGGGTTGAGCAGTCCAACAAGATTGCCAAGGCCCGTGGAATCCCCATGATGAACCAGGATGTTGGTGTGGCTCTCGGCCAGCGTGTCTTGATGCCCTACCAGCTGTCCCACACGGACATCTATGGCGAGGCCGATGACCTGCACTGGGTCAACAACGCTGCTATGCAGCAGTGCTGGGACGACATCCGCAGGACCGTCATCGTCGGTCTGGATGTCGCGCACAACGTTATCGAGAAGAGGCTGTCGAAGGAGGTCACCCCCGAGACCATCAACCGCTACCTGGAAGCTGTCAACCACACCATGCCGGGCGGAGCAGTGGTCCAGGAGCACATGGCCGAGCTTTGCCCTGAGATCGTGAAGGACTCCTACGTCAAGGTGTTCTCTGGCGACGACGAGTTGATCGACGAGATCGACAAGTGCTTCGTCATCGACATCAACAAGGAGTTCCCCGCGGACCAGGCCAAGCAGCTGAAGGCCGCTGTCGGCAAGAAGCTGTGGCAGGTCGTCCGTGTTCCGTCCATCGTCGGACGCGTGTGCGACGGTGGTACGATCTCCAGGCACTCTGCGATGCAGATCTCCATGGCCTTCATCACCGCGTACCGGCTGGCCGCCGGTGAAGCCGCTATCGCCGACTTCGCCTTCGCCGCCAAGCACGCCGCAGTGGTGGAAATGGGTACCATGATGCCCGCCAGGAGGGCCAGGAGCCCCAACGAGCCCGGTGGAATTCCGTTCGGTGTGATGGCCGATATGGTCCAGAGCACCAGGACCAAGCCGGACGACCCCGCTAGGGCCTCTCTGGAAGCTGTCGCCCTGGCCGCAGTGATATTGGACCAGATATACCTCGGATCCTACATGTCCGGCGGTGTCGGGTTCACTCAGTACGCCACTGCCGCCTACACCGACAACATCCTGGAGGACTACACCTACTGGGCCGTGGACCACATCAAGGACAAGTACGGCGGGTTCTGCAAGAGCAAGCCGTCCTCCGAGCTGATCGAGAAGCTCGGGTCCGAGATCAACTCCTACGCCCTGGAGATGTACGAGCGCTACCCGGCCGCCATGGAAGCCCACTTCGGTGGTTCCCAGAGGGCGACCGTCGCCGCAGCCGCCACCGGTATCGGTGTCGCCTTCGCCACTGGTAACGCCAACGCGGGTGTCAACGGTTGGTACCTATCTATGTACCAGCACCGTGAGAGGCTCGGAAGGCTCGGGTTCTACGGATACGACCTGCAGGACAACTGCGGTGCCGCCAACTCGTTCTCCTACAGGAGCGACGAGGGCCTGCCGCACGAGCTGCGCGGTCCGAACTTCCCGAACTACGCCATGAACGTGGGTCACCTGAGCGGATACACCGGTATCGCCATGGCTCCCCACGCCGCTCGCGGAGACGCCTACGTGTGCAACCCCCTCATCAAGATAGCCTTCGCCGACAAGAACCTCCCGTTCGACTTCGCGAACATTACCAAGGAGTTCGGCCGCGGCTGCCTGAGGGAGTTCGTGCCCATGGGTGAGAGGAGCGCAATCATCCCCGCTAAGTAAGGTGTCCAATGCAAGTAGGAGACTTCGCGAAGTACAGGGTCACCGGGACGGTGGGAAAGGTACTGGAAGTGCGGGAGCGCGACGGGGTGGAATGGGCTCTGCTCGACACCTACAGCCTCTGGTACGTGACCAGTCTCCTGGACCCCGCGTCGGCGGACGAGTACAAGCGGACCTCCTACAAGGAGAGGAGCCGTACGGTGGTGCTGGGGGAGTTCCAGGGCTTGACCAAGGAGGTCGAGGCCGACATCTCCACCCTCACCCCCAGCGGGGGCGGTTGAGTTCGCCAAGAACAAACCCTTTACCTTTTCTCTCTTTTTTTATAAAAAATATGGAAGACCGTTCTTTAACGGTCAAAAAAATTAAAAAAGATCAGGACAGGTCGAAGCCCACCAGGATGCTGGCCAGCTTGGGATTGTCCTCCAGTTCGTAGTAGTTCTTTATGATCATATCTCCAAGCGGGGAGGGGCTGCAGGAGACCACGTTCGTCGCGCCGGGGACCTGTTCCAGCTCCGGGAAGGAGACCGGAGGCATGAGGAAGAACTCCTTGGTCTTGGGGACCTTGTCCGTGAAGACCACGAAATCCTCTCCCAGCCAGCATATGTTTTCCATTTCCTTGTAACGGGAGTGCTCCCCCGGGAGTATCTCCGTTCCGATCACCATGTCCGCGTCGCCCATCATGAGCACGGTCGGCTCCGGCGGAGGTCTGAAGCGGGTGTCCTTGATGACGCAGATGACGTGCTGTCTGCGAAGGCATTGGTTGATCCCCTCGTTCACCACGTCCAGGCCTATCTGGGACTTGATGCTGTCCTCGATCTTCTGCACGGCCGCGATAACCTCCGGGCTGAGCAGGAAGGCCAGGCGGGTGCCGGTCATGCCTTTTATTATCTCGACCGCTCTCTCCTCTGGTTGCACGCCGTCCCTAATGCCCTGGGGTTAGAAAAAGGTTTTTTCTCGGCAATCGTTAATATCTCCCTTCAGCGATTCAAGGTTCATGAGCCTGGAACAGATGGCCGAGCAGCAGCCCGAGGTCATTCGAGCCATGTACCGCTTCAAGAACGAGGTCTTCAAGGACAACAAGTTGAGCTTTAAGGACAAGGAGCTCATCGCCGTTGCCGTCACCGCCGTACTGAAGTGCGACGACTGCTTCAAGCTCCACGCCAACAAGGCCATGGAGGCCGGGGCCACCAAGGACGAGATACGCGAGTCACTGTTCGTGGCCATGTACCTGGCCGGGCCGAGCGCGGCGGTCGGCATGCCCTCCATCGACAAGCTGCTATCGGAATGATCAGGGAACGAACTCCACGGTGACCGTCCTCTTGAGCGCCAGTTCCGCCGCCGCCTCAGCGCACTTGACCATGGCCATGGGCACCGGGCAGGAGGAGTGCTTCAGCACCTCTCCGCACAACAGGTAGACGGTGTTCTCGGAGTAGGGCATCTTCATGACGTCCCAGATCTCCATCTGTTTCAACACTTTCTTCAGGTTGCGCACCTGCGGGCAGTCGCTGTGAAGCACCTCGAACTCCACCAGCATCCCGTCGGTACGGGCCTGGATGGTGCTGTGAAGCCGGCAAACGCCAGGGTCGACCTTGACCGTGGCCTGGAGCGGAAGTTCCGTTTCCTCGGGCATTCCAACCTCATCGATATAGGGCCAGATAATCGTATGCCCCTTCCGCGGGGGAAACGATAAGTAAGATGAGCTTATTGTAAAGTGCGTCGCGCTGCGGGACGTTCACTTTTTCAGTTCGGTTAGGGCGGCGGAGGTATGATTATGCGCAACAAGAAGACCCCAGCCAAGGCTTCCGAGGAAGCCGCGATCAAGATGAAGGACGTCGGAAGCATTCTCTGGGCGAGCGACCCTCAGCTGCACGACGCGCTCATCTCCGCTGCGGACGTGCAGGCGGCCCGCTCCGCTCTGCTGGACCTGCTGGCGGAGAGGGAATCCTCGCTTCATTCCAAGGACTGCACCGTTCACGCCCTGGAGCGGTCCAACTCCCTTCACTGCGTCCGGGTGATGCGCAATTTTTTATCACCAAGGAACGAGAGGGTGAGCGCCACCTCGGTGATACAGGTCCTGTTCGATGTCTCCCATGGTTACTGCGCGGAAGTGCACCAGGCCTTCGTGTATGATATCCTGCACATAATGAAAGGCACCACCGGGGAACCGGTGCTGGAGCTTCAGGAGGCTCCCGACTTCGCCTCGCTCGACGGAAGGGAGGGCGGACGGCTGCGCTCGGATTACCTGGATGGGATGGCCGGGGCGGTGGAGGAATGGACGGCGAGATATCCCGATGGCCTCGAACCCTCGGTGGTCCAGAGGAGAAAGGAAAATCGCCAGAGGATCCTGGATTACCTGGGCGCTGACCTGAACGATTGGAACGACCATGTCTGGCAGATGAGGAACGTCATATTGACGGCGGACGTGATCGGCGACCTGGTCGAGCTGACCGACGAGGAGCGGGAGGCGATAACCCTCTGCGCCTCGCACCGGGTCCCCTTCGGCATCACGCCTTATTACCTATCGCTGATGGACCGGGAGCCTTCCCGCCGGTGGGACCACGCGGTGCGCGCCCAGGTCATCCCCCCGCTCAGTTACGTGCGGGCGGTGCTCAGGTCCCGGTCGGACCCCTCGGCCAGCCTGGACTTCATGATGGAAGGCCAGACCTCCCCGGTGGAACTGGTCACCAGGCGCTATCCGATGATCGCCATATTCAAGCCCTACAACACCTGCGCCCAGATCTGCGTGTACTGCCAGAGGAACTGGGAGGTCGAGGGCGTTCTCTCCGAGGACGCCATGGCCCCCGCGGAGAAGATCGATGCGGCGATCAGGTGGTTCGAGGGGCACCCGGCGGTTACCGAAGTGCTCATAACCGGCGGGGACCCGGCCATGCTGCCGAACACTCAGTTGCGTTCCCTCCTCGCCAGGCTGGCGGGCGTTCCGCACATCAAACGGCTCCGACTTGGCACAAGGGTGCCAGTGGTGCTGCCCATGAGGATCGAGGCCGGGTTCCTGGATTCGATCTCGGAGGTGCACGACCCACCGGTCAAGGAGTTCGCCCTGGTCACACACTTCGAGCACCCCTACGAGATCACGCCGGAGGCGGCCGCGGCGGTGAGGTCCCTTCGCTCATTGGGAATTTCAGTTTACAATCAGCAGGTCTTCACCATGGAGAACTGCCGGCGGTTCGAGACCGTGACCTTGCGTTCGGGGCTGAAGGGTATCGGGGTGGATCCCTATTACACCTTCAACGCCAAGGGGAAGGAGGAGACCGCTGAGTACCGGGTCCCTATTGCCAGGCTGCTGCAGGAGCGCAAGGAGGAGGCGAGGTTGTTGCCAGGGCTGAGCAGGACGGACGAGCCGGTGTTCAACATCCCCGCCCTGGGAAAGAACCATCTACGCGCTTGGCAGCATCACGACCTGATATCGATCACCCCGCGCGGCGAACGGGTGTACGAGTTCCATCCCTGGGAGAAGAACATCGCCGTGGCGCCGACCTACGTTCATCGCGACGTGCCGATAGCGGACTTCCTGGCCGCCCTGGCCGACAGAGGCGAGGACCTGGAGCAGTACCGCAGCATCTGGTACTACTTCTAGGACCTCTCCGCGAGCCTGGTCAGAAGCTCGGACGGGGTGCCCTTGCCCAGGTCCATGGTGGCGATGGAGGCTATGGCCTCCCTCCTCCTCATTATGGGAACGGCTATGACGGGCATCCCCCGGTACGGTCCGCTGGTGGATATCCGGCGGACGATCATCCCCTTCTTCATGGACTCCTCGAGCATGGGACCGGTGAAGTGGGTATCTATGACCTCCCCGTCCTCGCACCGGACGCCGGGGTGATTCTTGGAGCGCATGGTGACCGGCAGTCTCCCCAGCAGCTCATGGATGGCCAGGGCCAAGCACCTGAGGTCGTCCGCCTCGGTGTCCTGGCTAAGGATGTTCGTCCCCTCGTTCCAGCATCTGCGGGAAAGGTTGCCGAGCGATAGCGCCGCGGTGACCGCTCCCTTCTCGGCCGCGTCGTAACTGAAGGCGGAGCCGATGATGATCACGTCACCATCATCCATGCGGAAGTAGTTCTTCAGCGGTGCCACCAGCGACTGGTCAGGGAACTCCTCGTCGCCAGGGAACACGATGCGGGCCTTCTTCACCACCAGGGTGGTCGCCCCTACCGCTCCGGCCCTCACCGCCTCGTCCCTCTGCTCGCAGCCGAGATGGACCCTTTCCGCGGCCCCCTTGATAAGTACGGCGCAGTTGTGCTTGCCCAAGGTCAGATCGGACAGGTCGATCTGCCTCACCTCGACACCAGAGTTGTCCAGCTTCCGTTTACCGCGCTCGGTTATGGTTATTCCAAGGCGCGAGCTCTCGATGGAGCCCTCGCGCATCATCTTGTCCAGGATGGTCCGGGTGCTTCCCTCCCCGATCTGCAGCACCTCGGCCAAGGCCTTCCGCCCGATGGGACCTTCCTTGGCCACCACCTGATGCGCCTTCCAAATGTGATAGGCGTTGAACTTAGGTGTCGGACCCCCGGCGAAATAGGAATTGAAGGACATTGGCATTGTGGGATGGATATATAATCCATCCATAAATATCTTACACAATCCAATTGTTAAAGCCAGGCAGTTTAAACGGGGTAAGTATTATATCTGCAATAATCGTTGGCAAACAGGTATGCCCGAGGGTTCAGAGGTTCTCGTTATATTGGACAAGGTCTCCAAGAGCTTCAATGGAAACCAGGTCCTCAAGGACATCAGCACCACCGTCCGCACCGGTGAGGTCCTCGGGCTCATTGGCAAGAGCGGAAGCGGAAAATCGGTGCTCATCAACGCCATGCGCGGGAACGAGGAGTACAAGCCCGACTCCGGGCGTATCATCTACCGGGTAAATCATTGCGATTCATGCGGCTGGATCGACATGCCGTCGCCAGGCGCTAAATGTCCCCAGTGCGGGAAAGGCACCAAGGTCATCGAGATCGACTTCTGGGGATTGGAGGAGAGGAACCCCCTGCGCATGGCCATGCGCGGGCGGATCGCCATCATGCTGCAGAGGACCTTCGCTCTGTACGGTGACCTGAGCGTCATCGAGAACGTCTTCGAGGCCATGAGGGAGAAGTCCGACGAGAAGAAAGTGGAGCGGGCCATAAGGTTGCTGGAGATGGTCAACATGACCCACCGCACCATGCACATCGCCCGTGACCTTTCCGGAGGGGAGAAGCAGAGGACCGTGCTCGCCCGGCAGCTGGCCCGCGAGCCGCTGCTGTTCCTGGCCGACGAACCGACCGGGACCCTGGACCCGGAGACCGCGGACACCGTTCACAAGGCCCTGATCAAAGCGGTCAAGGACACCGGGATGGCCATGGTGGTCACCTCCCACTGGCCCAAGGCCATCGAACTGCTGTCGCACCGGGCCATCTGGCTGGAGGACGGGATGATCAAGGCCGAGGGCGCCCCAAGTGAAATAACCAAGGCCTTCGACGTAAAGTTCGTCCGGGACAAGGAGATGGACGTCCAGGTCGGACAGCCGGTCATACGCGTCGAGGGCGCCAAGAAGTACTTCTATTCCATCGTCCGCGGGGTCGTCAAAGCCGTGGACGACGTGTCCTTCGAGGTCAATGAAAAGGAGATCTTCGGGCTCATCGGGCTGAGCGGGGCGGGCAAGACCACCCTGTCGCGCATGATCTCCGGTATCACCCCGGCCACCCACGGCGACGTGCTGGTGCGCATCGGGGACGACTGGGTCAACATGTCCGACATGGGCGAGGAGGGAAGGGGCCGCGCCACCCAGTACATAGGCATCATGCACCAGGAGAACGCGCTATACCCGTTCAACACCGTCCTCCAGAACCTGACCGTCTGCCTGGGGATGAAGCTCCCGCAGGAACTGGCCAAGATGAAGGCCATCCAGGTCATGCGCGGGGTCGGATTCACCGCCAAGGAGGTGGAGCGCATCCTCTACGCTTACCCAGACGCGCTGAGCGTAGGGGAGAAACAACGCATCGCGTTGGCGAGGACCATGATCATCGAGCCCCGCTTCGTGGTGCTCGACGAGCCGACCGGGACCATGGACCCCATCACCCGCCAGGCCGTGGCCAAGTCCGTCCTGCACGCCCGCAAGGAACTCAACGAGACGTTCCTGATCGTCAGCCATGACATGGATTTCATATTGGCCTGCTGCGACCGCGTGGCGCTGATGAAGGGCGGAAAGATGGTCGCCCTGGGAACCCCGCAGGAGGTCCTGAAGGACATGACCCAGGACGACCTGGAAGGCGACGAGTCCGACGTCTGCGAGGTCTGAACTTGAAGGACTCCATCGGCCGCAAGACCCGTTTCGTGGAATGCCGCGAGGCCCGGGGGATGGGCGTGGGCGGAAGCCTGGCCCAGAGAGCGACCATATCTGACAGCGGAAGGGACGTGGTGGCGGTGGCCATGGGTCCCGGGAAACGTCACATCACCAAGCCGGTGTGCGAGATCACCTACGGTCTAAGGGAGGAGGGCATCGACACCTCGGTCATCGTCATCACCGCCGGTTCTGGCGTTCCATCCGATGCCGTGGACGTATCCACCAGCTCCCTTTTCGGGCTGGAGCCCATCGAGGTGGCCCGCATCCAGCAGTTCAAGGTGGCCCTGATACACCTGGGCAACGTTCGCAACCATATAATCTACAAGGCCAGGCTGATCCTCAGGAACGTCGACCTTCCGGCGGTCATCTGCTGCCAGGCCCCGGTGGACTTCGAGGACTTCGCCCGCATCGGCTGCAAGACCCGTCTGGTCATGCCCAGGGACGAGGACGTCGCCACCAAGGGCACCATAATGGAGATCGTCACCGGCGTGGTGCGCGGAACCACGGTCAGCCAGGTCAAGTTGGACGAGATAGTGGCCAAGGTCAAGCGGACCATGCCTTAGAGGTCGTAACCGATCAGGTGGGTCCAGCATTTGGTATTCCCGTAACCTAGGAGGTCCCGGATGTATTCGTCGGAGACCGTGGATATGCTGGCGCTGACCAGTCTTTTGATCCCCGGCATTCCTTCCAAGGGGGGAAAGGTCATCGGCGGGATCTGGAAGTAGGGCTCACCGACGATGTCCACATCCCCGTACAGAACGAAGTCCTCGCTCAGCAGGTAGGCGTTCTCCCTAAGTTCCACCGCATCCCTCTTTCCCTCGGGCAGGTACTCCCCGATGACCTGCCCCTTCTGGTCCAATATATGCACCAGGTGGTCCTGGGGGTAGATGATCTCCACCTGCGGCTGGCCCACTATGACGAAGACCTCCTGCCTGGTCAGCACGTCCCAGACCCCGGTGTTCACGAAGGCCATCAGACCGCCGACGGCCCCGTTCGATTCCACCTCGCGCTCCCTCCGCTCGATCTCCTGGCGGAGGTCCTGGTCCAGGTATTCGAGGGCCTCGATCCCTCTCAATGCCAGGAGCTTGTCCCTTACCGATGAGCGGATGGCGTTCCTTTCCACGCCCGGCTTCAGCGCCTTACGGCTATTCATAACTTGCATCGCCTTTCGCCGAATGCCGAAGAGACCTTTCGGGAAGGGCGTGGAATGCCCTAGCCAGATTGAACGGTTCGGGAATAACCTTATAATTGCCGCACTGCATCCATGAGGGGGACAAGATGAGAGCTGTCGTGAACGGTAAGGAAAAGGAGCTGCCTGAAGGGGCGACGGTGGCCAAGGCCATCGAGGGCGAGCCATACGTACCAGGCAGCTCGGTGGCCCTGATCCGCCCCCTGGATGCCCAGCGCAAGCTGACCAACGAGTACATGGTGAAGACGCCCCGGGGCTGCTTCATCATCGAGCTTAACGGCAGCAGCTACTCCGAGGCCTGGAAAAGACTGTATCACGACGTGGTGGGCCGGAACCTGCGCTGGCAGACCAGCCGGCTGCATGCCTTCGGGGCGTTCCCCACCCAACTGGAGAAATCCCGGGGGACCTCCTCGTACAAACGCTACGACTGCTTCTTCGCCTTGGGCGGTTACGATATCAACACCACCTACTTCATGATCGCCAGGGTGGACATGATCGACGACCTCGGCCTGAAGGACGCCGTCTTCGGGAGGGTCACCCGGGGAAGGCACATCCTGGACCTTCTGGACGAAGGGGATGTGATCGAGCACATCGAACCGGTGGTGCTGCGCATGACCTCCCAGGACGCCTTCTCGGTCACCGACCTCAACGTCCCGGTCGAGGACGGCATGCTGATCGAGACCTTCGTGGGCGTGAAGCTGGATGAGCGTTCCCCGCTCTGTTGCGAGCATTTCCTGGTGGTCACCGGCGAGGGAAGCCTGCCGATAGACGAGAAGGGGTTCAGCTACACGGCGAGCGAGGCCAACATGGACACCTCCCTGGGACAGGAGTTCAGCGAGGTGCGCCACCCGGACACCGTCACGGTCAGGCACAAGGGCTACCAGGCCGGGAAGATATACTTCTACAATCAGGTGCGCCAGTTGAACCGTTCCCACAACACGGTGGGAAAGGTGACCAACGGCCACAACCTGGTGCATCTCGTCCCCCTCAAGGGAAGGGTGCTGGTGCAGCCGGACCCCCAGCGGATAATGACCATCGGCAAGACCCAGGCCGAGGCCCAGCGGTTCCTGGAATCCATAGGCAAGGTCCAGAAACGCACCGGCGATACCTCCGACGAAGCGATCATAGTCGAGCAGGAGCCGGAGATGACCATCTACGCTTCCAAGGAGAAGGAGATCGAGACCTTGGGCGTCCCCAGGGACAGGGTCTTCCCGCTGACCATGGACCCCGAGGCCTCCCCCTGGACCGTCCGCTACTTCCGCAAGGTCACCGGCATGGACCACAAGCCCATCGGCACCATGAAGGTGCACTTCACCTTCGAGGGAATGCCTATGATCACCTTCGAAGGAGACCCAAAACTGGCCGCCGATCTGTACCCGGAGAGGACCTTCGAGGGGCGCTCGGTCCGCGGCGACGTGGCCATAACCAACATGTCCCGGCCGCAGCGCGGTCTCATGGGCATTAGATTGGAGGGGAGCGAGGAGTTCGGCCCCACCGGGGAGGAACCGCCGGGCACCAACCTGCTCGGGCGGTTCGTGGGCGACCTGGACGCCCTGATGACCGGTATCTCCGAGGGCGACATCGTCTACATCCGCCGGGCCACCCCTGAGGAGGTCGCTCCCTTGAAGGCCAAGAGGCCGGTCAAGACCAAGGAGGGGGGCGAGAAACCCAAGAAGGCGAAACCCCAGGCCGCCAAGAAGGCCAAGGCCCCGACCAAGAGGTCCAAGCCCAAGGAGGACTGAGATGGACAGCAACATCGAGACCAGGTTGGTCTTCATCGCCCCGACGTCGGACCTCACCCCTGACCGCATCGCCCGCTTCGTGCACAACCTGGGCAATGACGTCTCGGTCAAGGAGACCTGCTACGGGGTGGTGCTTCAGGGTCCAAAAGAAGCAGTGAAGCGCACCCTGGACGAGGTCCGCAAGATGGACCCCAACCGCATCTATTCCAAGATACGCGCCTTCCCTATGGGGGACATCCGCCGCTGCCGCGCCCATCACGGCTCCCGGCCCGGGTTCGCCCAGCTGGAGAAGGAGTGGAAGGACCTGTGCCTGGTGGAACAGGGCCTGATCTGCGTGGAGAAGGGAGAGATACCCCCGACCCCCAAGAAACGCCAGAAGATCCCGGTCAACGACCTTAAGAAGCTCATCGACGAGGTGTCACCATGAAGATATTCATAATGCCGCCGAACAGCCTGATCCTATTCGATCTGGTGGAAAGGTTCGGCCACGAACCGCTCAGCCTGATGAAGGCCCTCCGCGACCGCGTAACTTCCAACGAGATCGAGGCGCCGCCTCTTAACGTGACCGTGGAGGACGTCAAGAAGGGACTGAAGTACGCCGGGATAGAGGTCCCCTCCGGGATACGCGGACGTTTGGCCATATATGGCCCGCTCATCGATGAGGCGGAGGCGGCCATATTCATGGAGGACGCCCCCTACAGCTTCGGGTGCGTCGGCTGCCAGCGCACCAACGAGCTGGCCAAGTTACTGGTCCGTAAGCGGAAGGTTCCCATCCTGTCCCTGGACTATCCGGCCAACGAGGAGGAGGCCAAGGACATGGTCTACAAGGTGAAGGAGTTCCTGGAGGGTCTGAAATGATCAAGATAGCCCAGCTTTCCTGCGGAACGGAGTACAGCTCCGTGCAGTCCGAGATCGAGCATGCCGCGGAGACCGTGGGGGCCAAGATGGTCTACCCGGACGTGGACATGGACAAGATCGACAAGGCGGTCCAGGAGTTCGGGTTCAACCCCAACAGCCCCCAGCTGAAGCTGATGATCGCCCGGGCCATGGAACTGGCCAACAAGAACTACGATGCCGATGCCATATTCATCGCCACCTGCTTCCGCTGCGCCGAAGGCGCGCTGGTCCGAACCGAACTGAGGAAGTTCGTGCAGGAGCACGTGCGGCTGCCAGTGGTCACCTACTCCTTCACGGAGAGGACCAAGGCCGCCCAGCTTTTGACGAGGATGGAGGCGCTGGTGACCATCGTGGAGCGCAAGGAGCTGCTGGCCAGGGAGAGGCAGGTCGGCCTCACCGCCGGTCTGGATTCCGGTTCCTCGACCACCAAGGCGGTCATCATGCGCGACAACGTCATCATCGGAAAGTACTGGCTGCCGACCGGGGATGTTTACTCGTCCGCGGAGACCGCCCTTACCAACGCTCTGGCGGAGGCGGGCGTCAAATACGAGCAGCTGGAGGGCATAGGCACCACCGGTTATGGCCGTTACACCTTGGGCAAGAAGTTCAACGCCAAGCTGGTGCAGGAGGAGCTGACGGTCAACTCGAAGGGAGCGGTCTGGCTGGCCGGAAAACAGAAGGGAGAGGCCACCATCATCGATATCGGCGGGATGGACAACAAGGCCATCACCGTCCGCGACGGCATCCCGGACAACTTCACCATGGGCGGCATCTGCGCCGGTGCCTCCGGACGTTTCCTGGAGATGACCGCCAAGCGCCTGAAGGTGGAGATAACCGACCTTGGCGCGCTGGCCGACCAAGGCGACCACGGCAAGGTGAAGATGAACTCCTACTGCTCCGTGTTCGGCATACAGGACCTGGTGACATCACTGGCGGCCGGGAACACCCTGGCCGACGTGGCCTCCGCCGCCTGCCACAGCGTGGCCGAGCAGATCTACGAGCAGCAGCTCCAGGAGATAGAGGTGCGCCACCCGATCATCCAGGTCGGCGGCACCTCGCTCATCTCCGGCCTGGTCACGGCCATGGAGCATACTCTGGGCCAGCGTCCCATCGTCCCCCAGGACTCGCAGTACATCGGAGCGGTCGGCGCGGCGCTGCTTGCGTCCGGGCTACTGGGGTGAGAGCTTGGTTGAATTCGAGCTGGAGGGCACCGAGCAATATGCGCTTGAGTCATACCAGTGGATGCTGGAGCGTATCCTCATGGACATGGGGATCAGCACCATGGTGGAACGCGTGCGCTTCGTGATCCGCCCGGACCAGACCCTGTTCATCATATCCATGCGAATTAAGCAATCAGGCAGCAAGCGCCCGGTCCACGACATAGCGGAGATGGAGTCTCAGGAGGGCGGTACGTTCATCAACATCAAGGACGAATCGTACGCTCCCCGCCTGCTATCCAGCCTCTGGCGCCTCTATGGTCGGGAGAGGGTGCAGCAGCTGACCCGCCTGGAGATCTTCGTGGAAGGGGTCCCGGTGGAGGAGCTCTCGGACATGAAGCTGGACCCGGAGGAGGAGGTTCGCTCCCAGCTCCTGGACGCCATGTGGCGTCTTCTCCCTGAGGGGCTGAAGGTGAGGAACGAGTACTACAACGACAACGTGATGACCATCGTGGCCACCGAGCATGGCATGACCGTTGACTTCCTGGCCGAGGCCCAGAAGGTCCACGCCAATATGATCAAGGGTCCGGAGGAGGACTGATGTACGAAGTTCTGATGTTCGACGGCGGGGTCCATAAGATAGAGGAACTGCTGGACCTCATCGAGGACGTGGGCGGCTTCGTTCTGCAGCGCACGCAGGTCCAGGTGATGGTGACCCTGACCATCGCCATCCCGGCCGAGGACCGTCCGCTCATCGAGAAGAAGACCGCCGAGCTGGGGGGCAAGATAATCGAGGTCCCCCTGGCGGGAACGGAGATAGCGGTGATCGGTCCCACCCTGGGCAGGCATCATATGCCCCACCCCATCTGCGATATCGCCGAACACCTGCGGAGATACGGGGCGATCACCATCGTGATGGGGCTGGCCCGAGGACGCGGACGTAAAACGTGCCAGATATCCGCGGCGGAGAAGGCCATCATCGAGGAGTACGACGCGGCCATCTTCATGCTCGGGAATTTCAAGGAATGCGTGACCCATGAGAAGATCGATCTCTACAAGGACATCCAGATCCCGGTGGTCACCGTCATCGGCCCGGAGCTGGAGTCGCTGCCCCACTGCGAGGCCCTGGTCTGCGGGGTCGGACGCAAGGTGGAACGCATGCGCCGCTCCGAGGAGATCGCCAAGCTGGAGGAGATCGCTGACCGGGTAAAGGAGGTCATCGACAAGCGCCGCAAGGAGATCGAGGAGGACCCCCTGTTCGTGCATCCGTCCGAGGTAAAGGACGCCCTGGAGGATATGGACGCGGTGCAGGAATGCCTGCGGCCTGCGCCGGTGGTGCTGCACGTCGATGGCCTGCGGGTCAAGATACCCTACAAGAAGCACGTCAAGGAACTGGAGGAGCTGGAGGTGTACGGCCGCAAGCTGAAGGACATCGCCACCATCTCCGATTGCCGCCTTGGCGACAGCACCATCATCCGGATCAAGACCAAGGCCGAGGTGGAGGGCAAGGTCCGCTAGCGAGGGAAGATGCGCTCCTCGGGGGCTTATGTTCTGATCGTGCATCTTCCTGCCCCGGTGACGCTCCGGGTCGGGAGCCTCGGCCCTCGATCTTTCAAGGAAGGGCATTATCTGTACTGCGGCTCGGCCCAAGCTGGCCTGATGTCCCGGCTGGCCAGGCACATGCGTGTCGACAAGAGGAGGCATTGGCACATCGATCATCTGACCTGCCACGGGGGAACGGTCGGTGCCCTCGCCTTCGAGGGGCGGAAGGAAACGGAATGCCTCCTCGCCTCGACGCTCGCCGCGGTCCCCGGGGTCCTGCCCGCGGTCCAGGGGTTCGGTTCATCGGATTGCGGTTGCCTCACCCATCTATTCCTGGTCAAGGATGGGGTCCCGCTCTCCATCGTCCTCGACTTCCTCCGTTCATCGTTCTCCGAAAGGCCGCGGGGCGGACAATCTATTTAACTGATGCCAGCCGATATTATTCTGGGAGAGGCATGTTCGGCTCCAGGAAATCCAAGCTCGAGGCCAAGATAAAGCAGCTCAACGCCCTGCGCGCCGAGTACCGTTCCGAATTGGACGAGGCGGAGCGCCTTCACAGGCGGAGGGAGATGGGCGAGGACGAGCTGCAGCGCATCCGTCGGAGATGCCAGGCGAAGATGGACGAGATCGCCGAGAAGGTTCGGGCGGCCCGGGCCGAATTGGAATCCCTCAAGGAATGAGCCGCTCCCTTATTTTGTACATCCAGGCATAAAAACAATTTATTTATACTGAGGACGACCAAGTATAATGTTGCCCGTGGAATGGAGAGGGCAGGACCTGCGGATGAACTCCGCCCGCCTTCATCGGCCGATAAGGTCAACCGTGGTCACTCGGTCAACCACCGCGTGAATGCGACGGTTCCCCCCGCGCCCTACGTGCGATCGGCGGGAGATGAAGGGTTGGTCGCCCGAGGAACTTCTCCATTTTGAGGAATGGGTCGGACCGAAGGTCGCCTTACTCCTCCCCTCCGCCCGGGCACTTTTGACCTGAATTAATTCACCTTCTAGCTATATTTTATTAATATATGATGAATAATATTCTGGCTAGCACATTAAACATACAAATTTATAAATACTAGATACGCTCATAGTAATTATTGCCCGAGTCGGAAAGGCTGTGGGGAAACCAGGATGGATCCAGCATGATTTGAGGATCATGCCCGTAGGAAAAGGTCCTATCCGCGCGCTCCTTCGGGGGCGGGTCCGCCCATGCGCTTCCTGACTTAAGACGGGACAGCGGTGTGACGGATAGCGATCGAGACCCTTCGGGGATTCGAAAGCTAGGAAGGACGTCATCGAGGTGACGAAACTCCCATCTGCAGATGCGGGTTCGCCAAGTAGGGACGAAGTACCTTCGAGCACCGATCTCGGGCACCCTTCTACAACCCATAATCGAACAATCCTCATTTTTCATGTATGGCCAAGGAATAGGTTTAAAATACTTCACAGACTTCACGGTATAATTTCATTTATATCCTGGTAACAGAGGTCTTCACATGTCAGCTGACGAGGAAAATGTGAGCAAGGCGATGGCACCCGTGGTGTCCAAGCTGCAAGATGCGATCGGAATGGAGAACGTCAAGACCAGCAAGATGGAGAGGCTTCTTTACAGCCATGACCTCGCCCCGCTGCCCAGTCTTGCCCAGATCGCCTTCAAGAACGTTCCGGACGTGGTCGTCCGCCCTCACACCACCGAGGATGTGGCCAGGATCGTAAAGATCGCTGCTGAGGAGCAGGTCCCGATCACCCCGCGCGGAGCGTCCACCTGGGGATTGGGCGGTTCCACCCCGGTCTTCGGCGGTATCCTGATCGACATGTCCGGCGGCATGAACAAGATCATAAAGGTCGACAAGGAGAACCTGTGCATAAAGGCCCAGGCCGGCTGCACCTGGAAGCAGGTAATGGAGGCCGCCGCGGAGAACGGCATGATGCTGGGCGGGTACCCCAGCTCCTTCCCCTCCGCCACCCTGGGCGGATGGATATCCGTAAACGGGGTTGGAATGGGCTCCATGAAGTACGGTACCAGCGGGGACCTCGTACGCAACATGGAGGTCGTCATGCCCGACGGCACCGTGGTGGAGACCGGTTACGACCTCATCGTTGACAACGAGACCGGCTACAACCTCAACCGCCTCATCGTGGGCGCCGAGGGAACGTTGGCCCACATCTGCACCGTCACTTTCAAGCTGGAGCCTGCCCCGGAGGTCATGAGGCCCCTCACCTACGCCTTCCCGACCCTTAGGGAGGCCGGGAAGCCGATGATGGAGATCCTGCGCTCCCGGGTCCGGCCGCTGCACATCGGGTTCAGCGACCCCAACCACTTCGAGCTGCTTCGCAAGGCCGGCAAGCACGCCATCGATGACGGCGCCGTGCTCAACATCCAGCTGGAGGGTGACAAGGAGATCGTGGCCTGGGAAGAGAAGAAGATCGACGAGATCATGGCCAAGTACAACGGCAAGAAGCTTTCGGACGAGGTAGCTGCCCATGAATGGGACGAGCGCTGCTACGAGTACCGCTGCCGCGAGGTAGGTATCGGCAGCATCCCGGGAGAGGTCGTCGTGCCGGCGAACAAGTTCGAGGAGGTCGTGGACTACTGCTACGGCCTGCACAAGGAGCTCAGGCTGACCGGGGCCATCATCGGTTCCGTGGTCGACCGCAACACGGTCATGTTCATGCCCTACTACCTGTTCAACCCGGACGACCTGCCGCAGATGACCGCCTTCGGGTTCAACGCCAAGCTGGCCAACTACTCGCTGACCATCGGCGGTCGCCCGCTGGGCTTCGGGGCGTTCTTCGCCTCCAACCTGGACCCTATCCGCGGCTCGGGAGCGAAGTACATCCGGGACATCAAGAAGCTCATCGACCCGGACGACATCATGAACCCCGGGAAGCTGACCGGCACCACCCTGCGCTACGGGATCAAGATCCCGCCCGCCCTGTTCAACATCGGAATGGGCGCCATGGGCGTCATCAAGAAGATAATCCCCACCGAGGGTGTCGTTGCCGAGCGCCAGGAGGCCTACGCCCAGGAGCGGGACAACAAGGAGCGCGACGGCAGGCACAAGAGCCACTGAAACTCCAAAACGGGCCAGGGGCCCGTTCCCTTTCTTTTTATAAAAAAATGACTAAGGCGTTTCTCTAGTTCTTGGCGTACTTTTCAGGGTTCGCGTCGAACTTCTTCTTGCAGCCAGGGGCACAGAAGTAATACTTCTTGCCCTTATGGTCGGAGGTCCACTTCGCGCTCTTCTCGTCGACCTCCATCAGGCATATCGGGTCAATAGCCGTTCAATCACCTCCCTTTCTCTTGATCTCGGGCGTATAGCGTTTCAACAGCGCGGCGTTCGATACCACGGACACCGACGAGAAGGCCATGGCCCCCGCCGCGATGATCGGTGAGAGCAGTATCCCCAGGAACGGGTAGAGCACCCCGGCCGCAACTGGTATTCCGGCGGTGTTGTATCCGAAGGCCCAGAACAGGTTCTGCCTGATCTTGCGCATGGTCTGCCTGCTCAGCTGTATCGCGGCCACCGCGTCCCTCGGGTCGTCCTTTATCAGCACGATGTCCCCGGCCTCCACGGCCACGTCCGTACCGGAACCGATGGCCATTCCCACGTCCGCTTGCGCCAGCGCAGGAGCGTCATTAATCCCGTCGCCGACCATGGCCACCTTTCTGCCTTCCGATTGCAGGCGGGAGACCTCCTTGGCCTTATCGCCGGGCAGCACCTCCGCCAGCACCTTGTCTATGCCCAGCTTCTTGGCGATGGCCTGGGCGGTCCGCCGGTTGTCCCCGGTGATCATGACCACCTCGATGCCCATCCTCCTCAGCTCGGCCACCGCCTCCGCCGAGGTCGGCTTCAGGACGTCCGCTATGCCGACGGCGCCGCAAAGCTTCCCGTCGATGATGATCAGGACCGCGGTCATCCCCCGCTCCTCCAGGGAGACCACCTCCTTCTCCCGGTTCCCGAGCGGCACGCCCATCTCCTCGATCAGGCCGCGGTTTCCGACCACTACCTCCCGGCCTTTCACGGTAGCTTTCACGCC
>JABNAD010000465.1_pt1 | contig 23727 bp, 22 predicted proteins | sample 7240381 | NCBI WGS metagenome assembly JABNAD01 (sample SAMN11332834, study PRJNA596920) | anaerobic digester metagenome | biome: digested sludge; isolation source: digested sewage sludge-derived enrichment culture grown on H2/CO2 | place: Germany: Goettingen
CTTTGACTTCTTACGTCCACCTTAGCTCACGGTCCAGTTTTTCGAACCCACTTCTCAACACCGCAATTAAATATTATGTTAGGTGGATAGCTGAAACCAGCAAAAGCAAATGAATTTTTTAGAAGTAACTTTCATGAGTGTTTTATTTTTTGTCTTAATTAATCTACTTTTTATATCTAGCGATTTTTCGAATCTGTGTTACCAGCTAAAAATCCTACCCAATGGGGTAGGATTTTTAGTATAGTCGATTTGTTTGATGACGTTCAACGGTTAGTGTCGGTTCAAAGATTAAAATCGTTTAATGCTTAACCCCTCATAATAACTGCCGTTGGAGCGGAGGCTACGGGCAAAATCTTGCATCACGGTGCCGAAGGCGCGTTTGCTAGGAGTGTCACCACTTTTGCCCTTATGCCAGCGCACAAAGGCGGCGTACAGCTCTGCCGCGCTGATGCGGCAGCCATCTGCACGTTGGCAGCATTCGGCCACAAACTGGGCAACCTTATCGCGCGCTGGCAGGGGCGGCGCTGGTGTTGCCGCCACCATGCGGCACAGTATGCGGAACCATTTGAGTGCAACCGCGCTATCGCCATCGTCCAGCCGTGCAGTTTGCAGAGCATCACGCCAAAGGCGTTGGCGCATGGCAGGGCGCAGGTTAAGCATCTCCGGCACATCGGGCAGGGCAGGCTCCGCTGATTTTGGCGGCAGAGCAGGGCGTGCTTGCTCATGCAGCGTGTAGCCACCGGTTTTGCGGATTGCGGGCAGCACCTCTCCGGCCAGCCACTTTTGAAAGGGCAAAGCCCCTGGTTTGTCGCTGCGGCCAAGAAAGAAATACAAGCCTTGCTCTGAAAGAATATGCATTTCCTGCACTGCCGAGGGGGTGGAAACGGATTCCACCCCCCTCCATTCGCAGGGTACATGCTGGACATTTTTGAACCCATTCCATTGGTAGCCAAGAGCCACGGCAACATCCTTGGCCACAAACCACGGCTCGCCCCGATCATCCATAATCACGCGCACAAGAGCGCTATCAAAGGCAAAGGGAATGCAGTTAGTTGACATGGCGCACCTCGCCAGTGGCCAGAAGCGCGAGCGCGGCAGGATCGGTTGTTTCTGTAAGGCTGTCGAGGCAGGTATGCAGAAGGTTGAGGGCGGCGTACATGTGCGCCATCTCTTTGCTCTCTCGCGCCGTCATCAGGGCGTAATCCTGCAACAGAGCAACAGTATCTAGGCAATCAAGAAAACGGGTGTGGAATTGCTCAAGCGATAGGGGAGGTGTGGGCGTACTGGTGTTAGACATGGTGGGACTCCTGCGGAACTTTTGAGGTTCACATGGCAATCCCCCCAGCGGAGATTGCCGGGTGCTCAAAACAGCCACAGGTGCTGCGGGCTAGTTTCCCCAACGGGGTATTGTATTTCGCCCACACCCGGCAAAAAGGCAGGGAATGGCCCAGAATTTGGGCGCAAAAAAGGCCAATTTTCGGGTTGGCGTGTCCGCCTGTGTGGTGTTTTGAGCACCGTGCAGCCAAGTTACACACAGGGAAAACGAGTTGTCAAGGTGAGGTCTGCTGCATGCTGACTAGCACCATGCAGCAGACCATAACAATATTGCTACACTAAATTGGTTACTGTTCAATTGAAGTCGGCGTAAGTTGCTTGTCAATCTCATCAAGGATTCGCTGAATATTACTGACTTTTTTAGTTACTGAAAGATATTCGCTATATGCTTTGTAAGCATATTCTATTAATGTATCATATTGTAATAATCTCATCCCTTGAGATTCAAAGACTTTCATAGAAGCCTCTCTCCCTCCTTCATTGCCCCAGTCTGATAAATCTTTTCCAACAACGCAAATACATTCAATTTCTGGGCTAATTTCGCCATGCTGACGTAGGAGTTTCTGCATTCCAAATCTGTACTTAGACATTTGGTCGTATAGTGCAGAAGTTTTTGTGACTACAGAAGCTCGTTTAAGTTCAATTATTATGTGCTTATTAGCAGATGTTTTATATTTAATGTCAACTCGAGCTCTGCGTTCTTCTTCTGTTAACTGTTTTTCAACGTCCTCAAATAATTTTGAAACAGACTTTTCCATTTGAGGCGTTGCATCTGTTGCTCGCTCCCACATCGGATCAAGCAACCAGAGGTGGTCAAAAATAAATCTTTGCAAAACTTTTTCTTTTTCATTGGTATCAATTTTTTCGCTAAGTTCGCGGATTATTTTTATGCGACCTTTTGCAATAGAATGATAGAGTGAAGCTTCAATATTGTCATATGTTTCGAAAATTTTTACTATTTCTTCAACGTTCTCATCTGTAATGTTGTCGATTATATCGAGTTGATCTCTGTAGCGAAGAGTTTCAAATGCTAAAATGCTATGCTTTAGGAGAACTTTATATTCTTCCGGTGAATTTTGCATTTTGCTTATTTTTCCAAATAAAGATTTAGCTTTTGCTTTACTGTCCTTTTCTAGAGTTGAAAACCATTCTTTTACGGATGGAATTTCAAGAGCTTTTGTTGTGCCCTCTTCTGCGCGAATGGATTCCCATGTCTTTTGGAGGGCAGTTAATTCCGTTCTGATAAAAGTGGCAAGTTGGATATAACGTTCATCATCTTCAATGATTTGTTGTCGAGAACTTGTTGCAATGTCAGCTTTTTCATCCTCATCCAAAAAGTCAGCACGAATTTCACCAAAAACGTATTTTGAAAAAATACTTCCGATGCCGTATGTCGCGAGAATATCTTCTTGGGCAACTTTTCCACGAACAACGATCACAATTTTGTTTATATTTTCATTGTCAGCATTCAATTGTGTTGTTTGTTCTGCGGTGCCAAGCCATCCTGCAATTTCATAATTAGCAAAAGTATTGTTTCTTTTAATGACTTTTGCTGTATTCGGTATTGATTTTGTTACATCTACTCCATAGTTATCATACAGATAGCATAGTTGTAATTTTGAAAAATAGTCTCTATCATTAATTGTTACTTGTTTTCCATTTACTGAAACATTAAATTTTTGCTCTGGTGAAATAACGGTGAATCGACGAGAAATCCTCCTACGTAGCGCATCGTGGCTAATAGAAAGCATCTTTTTTCTTATTTTTCTAAGTACTATTTTTGTTCCAACTTTTAACGCTGGATCACATTCTATTTCTTTTGGGCTATATTTTGAATTTTGATCAGAAATTGTTTTTTGAATATCTTTTATATTCATGACTAGGGCAGAACGTATTCCTTTTTTGACACTGTGCAGTTCAACTTCCTCAGCAATTGAGAAAACTGAAAGTTTGCCAATGCCTTTTCGCCCCATGACATGACGCTGTTTAGCAGTAACTACGTCACCTTTCTCACGCTTTGGATAGCCAACAGTTAGATATTTGTTGTTGATATCTTCTGCTGTCATCCCAATGCCATCATCCGTGATGGTTATTTGCGACAGCTCAGGCTCCCAAAGAATTGTAACATTCTCTGCGTCGGCGTCCCAGGAGTTGGCAACAACCTCGGAAAGCACAGCAGGTACGTTGCTGTAAAGATTTAATCCAAGATGATTCAGCACATTTAAATCAAGAGACATTTTAAATTTTGACATTTATCGCCTCCAAATGATTAATGAAACTTCGGCCAATAGCCCACCCCAAGTCTACTGGTACCGCGTTGCCGATCATTCTTGCAATAGTGCCTTTGCTGAGCTGTTTGTCGGGGGGCGTAAACTGATAATCAGCCGGGAAAGATTGCAGCAACGCTGCTTCCCTAAGCGATAGTGCCCGATCCTGTTCTGGGTGTCCAAATCTGCCATGACTAATGCCGTGGCAGCCAGTGGTGATTGTTGGCGAGGGTTCGTCCCATGCCATTCGTCCATACGCGCTTGTGTAATTTTTTGTGTCTTCGCGTCGGTGGCAAGGGGCAACAAGATCTTTTGGCCAATCTTTCCACGAGCCATTGGGCTTTGAGTGTTTCAGCCTCAATAAATTCATTTCAGACACAATGGATGCACTGTGCAGAGAGTCGTTTGGGTCTGTTTGGCCTGCTGCAAGGGGAGGAAGGTTGCCAATAGTGTCACGCACCGTGCGATAATTTTCTGGATCATGGGTTGGTGGAAGAAGATGAATTTCTCCAAGCCGCGACGCCAGAACGACAAGACGGCGCCTACGCTGGGGAATGCCGTAGTCGGGGCAAAAAACGATGTTTTCACTAATAGAATAGCCAAGGCTTTCAAGTTCGTTAATGAAGTCATGATAAACTTGATGCTGCTTTATTTGTGTAACGTTTTCCATTGTAACAAATGTTGGCAGCGTATATTTTACAAGTCGAGAAAAGTGATACAGAAGCCCCCAATCTTTCATTTTCAATAGTTTCCCATTATTCATTTGGGAAAATGGCTGACAGGGAGCACAGCCCGCAAGTAAAGAAAATTCTGTATGATAGAAGTCTCGTATTTCAGCAGTGGATATATCTTCAACAGATTTTTCAAAAAACTTTGCTGTACTGTTGTTTTTTTCGTAAGCAAATTTTACATCAGCAGCCAAATCATACCCAGCTACAACAGAAATACCACTTTTTGATAGACCATGCGTCAGCCCCCCAGTTCCGCAGAACAGGTCTACCGCAGTGATTTTTTTTTGATTCTCAGCCATATACATCAACCATCCAAAAACATTTAGAAAAGACTGCAAACTTATCGCAAGATTTTAGTCTAATTAGTGGAGCAAAAAAAGTCTAGCCACCTTATCGCCTTGACCTATGAGGATAGAGCGAGATCAATTTGTGGTGTACTTTTCTCCGTCTTTCGTCTCATTTTGGGGAGAGGTTGGCGTTATGCACCGCACAAGCCCCTGACATTCACTTTCATACACCCACAATCCGCGCTTGCCACCTGTAACCCTGTATGCTGGCAGCATTCCTTTACGAATCAGGGCGTAAAACCTGGTCTTTCCACAACCCAAAATCTCACAGGCCTGCCGCCAGTTGAGCCTCCGCCCTTTGTTTTTCAGGCCTTCCATGGTTACCTCCTGTAGCAGCCGATTTTTCCGGCTATATCTGCTGTTTCGCCACGCACCCCAGCTACTGGTTTGCGTTTTTTCTCGCCTTGCGGGGGGCGGGTATTGCGAACATTGAGTATGTAAGCCAGCGCCTTGCACATGACCTCGCAGTCCCAATAGTGGTTGGCGCGGCTGTGCGGATTTACCCAGGCGTGCTGTTCGTCGTCGTAGGTTTCTGCGCACATTTCGCGGGCGTATTCCTCCAGTTCCCGTTTTTCGTTGCTGTGCAGGTGGAATGCGCCGGGGTCGCTGGCGTTGATGCTGAGCTTGCCTGACAGATCATCCTTGAAAAAAGTGGTGTCGCAGCGCCACAGGTTGATGCCGCCGGGTATCCTGATTTTGCTGCCCTTTTGATCCGGGTAGTATTCCTGCGGGGTAGGGGTATAGGGCTGCGACATGGAGCGCACACCCTGCCAGGGGTATACCCGGCCCCGGTGCCGCACCGCGTAGCGGTAAATCTCTGCCGTGCGGCCGCCCATGGCGTCCATCATGGCCGCACGCACGGCATATTCATGCCCGTCGGCATCCCGGTATCTGGTGCCCCACAAAATGGCATCAATGGCAGAGAGGGTTTCTGCCACGCCAGCCTGCACAAGCCAGCTTTCTTCCTGATCGCCAAAGCCAAATGCGCGGATAACGTAGCGGAAGTGGCTTTTTTGCGTATCTATGCCAGCCAGCATCATGGATATGCGCGTCTTGCCCTCAATTGGGCCGGGAACTCTGCCACGGGGGCGGTCGTCGCAAAGGGCCAGAATGCTATCCTCTGTACGGGCAGCGTGTTCTACCACCCAGGGCTGCGCCTTGTACTGGTTTTGCAGCTTCTTCAGTTCATCCGCGCTGCCTGTCTGCTTGTATTTGAGGGCCTGCCGGGCCACATCTGACAGGCTGACAAAAAATGATATCCACGCAGGGATATGAAAGGCCACTTTAGAAGGCCGCGCAGAGGCAAGGCAGGCCGCAAGATCAAGGCCGCTCTCTCGCTCGCGCCACTGGCCACCGCGCACGGCCCTGTCCCTGTCGTTATCATCCCACACGGTGCCGCAATGTTCGCAGGGGTAGGTGGCAAGGCGCTGCGCAAGCACGGCTTCGGCATCCGGTTCTTCATCGGTATCTTTGCCGGGCCAGGCTATGCGCTCAAACTGCATAAGCTGGAACATGCCGCAGTGCGGGCAGCGTACCCAGTAATCAAACCGGGCCTGCGCCTCTTGCGTAAAGGCTACCCATATCGGGCCCTCTGGCGTGGTGGGGGTGCTGACCTTCATAACGTGCGAGCGGCCACGCCTGCGCCACGTGGTAACGCGCATTTCAGCCAGAGCCTCGGAGGTGGCCTCATTTTTGGGGTCTTTGTACTTGTCCAGCTCATCAAGAATGAGCACGCGGATGGGCTTGTTGCCCAGGCGCGAAACCGAGCCAGACCACGCCAGATAAATGGGCATGTGCATGAGGTTGATGCGCAGGCTGCTGGTATCGTCGCCATAGCCGGTCATGTATTCCCGCAGGCGGGGCGAGGCCTGAATCATGGGGATAATGCGGTCTTTGGCGTTTTCGCGCGCGGTCAGTTCGTCGGGGTAGACGTACATGACAGGGCCGGGGCAGCGGTCTATGCAGTATCCCACAAAGTTGTGGCCAGCTTCTGAGCCGCCCGTTTGCGGGCTTTTGCACACAATGACAGTTTCCACGCCGGGGTGGGCCATGGTGTCCATAATGCCCACAAGGTAGGGCGTAAACAGGTTGTGCCAGCGGCCGGGAATGGCGCTCATCTCTACCATGCGGTACTTTTCGGCCCACTGGCTTACGGGCATGGGCTTACGGCGGCGCATGACCTGCCGCTCGCCGCGCGAAAAGGCAAAGCTGATCTTGCTCCCGTTGCTGGCTATGCCCTGGGCTGCCGTGCGCAAATACTGGGGGAACCATGCAGGAATGGCCGCGCAGACGTGCTTGCAGCGCTCTACTGGCGGCAAGGGCAGAAGGTGGGCTTGGCTCATGTGGTAGAAACCTCCGGTACTGTTTGTCTGATTGCCTTGGGCTGCCGATTAATCCTGTGGGTCATACTCGTTGCCAGATGCGTTGTTTTCGGCATCTGGCAGCACCTCTACGGTGATTTCCATCTCGCGGCTGTATTCGGACATGGCTTCGTCAAAAACGGCTTCCAAACGGGCCACAAACGCCAAATTCTTTTTGGGGTTGCCCTCTGCTGTGGCGATAATATCGAGCGCGTGGGCCTCAAAGGCTGTTTTGATGCTGGCCGAAAGCGTGAGCGCACGCGCCGCCAGCTCGGCATGCACGGTATCGCGGGGGATGAAGAGGCCTTTCTTAACGTGAAGGTTGAACTCTTCCTTGGCGGCCTGAGCTTCGGCCCGGCGGATATCGGCTTCTTCACGGCGGCGCAGGCGGTCTGCCGCCTGAGTGGCCACGGCATCGGAGGTGCCGGTAGTGGGCAGCGAAGCCATGTAGCGGTCTACCTTGCGGCGGCTGAATGTGCCGTCGGGCTGTTTGGGCAAGCGCGCCAGCCGGATATCTTCATACAGCTTGGTCTTTTTGACCTTGCGGCCATTCTCGCCGATGTAGGCCAGAACTTCGCTGACGGTTTTGAAGTTTTTTGGGGCATCCATTATGCGTCACCGTAGAGCTTGAAAAAGTTGCGCTGGGTTATGACCTCTTGCGGGTGGTCAAACAGCCATTGCCGCAATACTGGCGATGTGCAGAGCAATGCGCGTAGCTGCACAAGAGCCTCGTGCAGCTCTGCATTGAGGGCCACGCCGGGGCGCAGGCCAAACTGCGAGATGTGCAGCCGGTCGCAGCTGGCGCCCTTTACGTAGAGAATTTGCGGATGCTGCCGCCAAGCCAGGGCGGCCCGGCCCACGTTGACGGGAACCATGCTGAGTTGAAAATATCCGTCGAGGATGGCCTCTAGTGCCTCTTGCTGCTGCGAATCGAGGGCATCGGCTGTGCCGCCCTCGGCATCCCACGGATGCGGCGCACGCGGGCCATCTGAGGCCGTTTGCGCCTTTATCGCGCTGGCCGGTTCTGATGGGGCAACTTCCTTATTTTCGGGGGTAAAGGCTGTTGGGCTTGCCCCGTCCCCCCCACAATTCAGGCCAGGCGAAAATGAGTCCAACTGTCCGCAATCTGCTGGTGCCTGGAGGGAAGCCGCGTTTTGGGGCATGCTGACCCCGCACAGGGACGTGCCGGGTTCTGGCAGTGTGACCGAAGGGGGCAGGGCAGCGGCTATCCACTGGCGCAGGTCAGCCCCCTGGGCAAAAGCATCGCCGGGGTCTTTGCCAATGGGCGTGGGCCAGCGGCGCGTTGTGGTGGGGAAGGCTTGCGACCACCATTCCAGCGCCTGTGCGCCAGCTTCGTCATAATCCAGCGCCAGGCACACCCTGCTGGCTGCCTGAAGCAAGGGGTAAGCCACAGAATCAGGCTTGATGCGGTTTGACCGCAGAGCGATTGCCCCCACCACGCCGCCGCTCGTGGCATGGATGAGCATGGCATCCAGCTCGGCCTCAACCACGAAGTATACGGCAAGGTCTTGCGGCAAGCTGGATTTGAGGAGGAACGGGGCGCGGCATGAGCCCTCAAGCGCCATGTATTTGGCCTTGGTTGACACAGTGCCATCGGGCCGTGTGTAGGTGTAATCTGCCTTGGGCCTGCGAATGCGCAGGGCAATAACCCTACCTGCGGCGTCAACCGTGGGGATGGTGATGCCGCGGGGGATAAACAGGCGGGTTTTGGTTTTGCCGTTGTCATCGACCTTGGGTTGCAGGCCGAGAACGGACCGCAGGCGAATGCGCCCGGGGATGCGGCCTGATTCCGCATTGAGTACGCCGAGCCTGTAGGCGGCTACTTCTGCCGGGCCAAGCCCGCGGGCGGAAAGCCACTGGTTGCCGCCAGCAGCGGCCAAAAGGCTGTGGGCTTCTTCCACAAGCTTGCCTGCGTATTCCGTCCATTGTTCGCACGGAAGCTCCCACACAGGGGGCTGCCATGTGCTGCGCACAGGTTCCTTGGGCGCGGATCGGCGCCATGTGCGCTCGCTGGCCTTGACCTCGATGCTCAGCTCTGCGCAGGCATCCTTGAACCCCATGCCTTCGCATCTGGTCAGGTAGGCAATGGAATCGCCGCCTTCGCCGCAGCGACGGCACCACCACACGCCGGGGATGTCGTGCTCCATGCACAGGGGCCCGCGCTTGTGGCTGCCCGATTCTCGGCGGTCGGGCCAGATCATGAAACGGTCGGACTTGCCAGCCTCGCCGCCGCAGAGGGGGCAGGGGCCATTCCATCCACCATCGCCCTGGCGGCGCACATCGCGCTGACCAGGGAAGCGGGTGCGATAAAATTCAAGTATTCCGCTCATTGTGTCCGCCTTGGTACACCTTTCTTTTATTATTACTTATTTAATTTATTAATGTTTTTAAAATATGGACATAAGGACAATAACCCTACTGTTTTCTATACGCGCGATGCGCGAGCGCGGGTCGCGCGTGGAAAAACATGAGGTGCTGTGTCCTTCTGTCCACTTATCCCATATGTCTTTAAACAACAGTGGGTTATCGTAAAGGATCGTGCGGGCAGTAACGGACATGACTAGTAATCCTTGCCGCCAGCATCGCGCATGGCTTCGATTGCTTCGTTTTTGAGGGAAACACCAAGACGCCAGCTGCCATTGCTGCGCTTTACGGGGATCTCCTTTTTGTTCAGGAGAATGCCAAAAGTGCGGGCCTGCATGGCCTTGGCACCTCTGTACAACTGGAACCAGAGGCTAAAGGCCTTGTGCAGCTCGCTGGCTTCGATCTTGGTCTTGTAGCGCGAGGGGTCTTCCTGCTTGTCTTCGATGATGCACCACTCGTTGAGGAAGACGCCCACGTCATCCCACGATTCGCGCTGCTCGTTTGTCCACTGCTTGATCTTGTCGGGAACAATCAGGCGGCCATCCTTGAGCACTTGCAGCCCTCCCTTGACCATGCGGGCAAGCACTCCCTTGGCCTCGGCTTGCAGTTTTTCGTCCAGGGCTTTGTCGGCCTGGCGCTCGTAGCTCTCCTTGGGTTCATCCACGAATGACAGCGGCCACTTGAGTATCTGCGTGCGGCACCAGAAGGCGGCATCGTCTGCCTTGGCTGAGGGCAGCTCGTTGGTTGTCATGATGGGCGTGTGGGTCTGCTCCCATGTGGTCATGGCCTTGTCTTGCAGCCCGCGCGCCGTGATAAAGCCGCCGCCAGTGAGCTTTTTGAGCTTGGACAGCGCGAATTTTTGGCCGCCCTCGGCCTCGTTGATCCAGGCAATGCACATGCCGCGCAGCATGAGCACGTCTGGTGAGGGTGCAGAGGAATTGCGCACCTGTGATGTTTGCAGGAACATTTCGACTGGAACGTCGCCAGAAAGCTCGCCGCCCAGAACATGGGTGATGAGCTTGATGAGCGTATCCTTGCCGTTGCGGCCGTGCTCGCCGTGGAAGATTACAAAGATGTGGTCCCGGCGCTTGGTTATCAGCGCACTGCCAAGCAGCCGCCAGATATACTCCACAAGCTCCTGATCGCCGTCCATTGAGGCGAGCAGATAGGCATCCACAGCGGGGCAGGGCGAGGCCTCTTGCCGCAACAACTCTGGGTCGTATTCCGTAGCGATTGAGTGCAGCAGAAAGTCTGCCGGATTGCCGGGGAGCAGGTCGCCAGTGCGCAGGTCAATTACGCCATTGGGGCAGGCCTTGAGGTAGTGCTTTTTGTCGAGCTGCTTGGGCAGAACCGTGAGCGGGTTCTCGACGCGGCGCACCATAAGCATGAGGTTCTCCTGCCCGTTTTTGTCGCGCAGCAGGTTAACGCGGCGCTTGGCCATCTCGGCCACTGCCTCGATGGCGGCCCGCTCAGCTTTGTCGGTAGCTTCGGCGGCCTCTGCCCGTTTGTTCTTTTCTAGTCTGAGGTACAGGGCGCAGATATCCTCAATTTTTCTGTATGCCCGGTCGTAGTGGTCTTCGTCCCAGTGGTGCCCAACCCAGACCAGAAAGCGCTCCCAGTATTTGACAAAGACAACAGTTCCTCGGTGGAGGCGGCAGTAAAGCTTTGCATCGCCCACACGGTTTTCGTTTAGGTAGCCCAACAGCTCTGAATCAGAAATTTCCAGCTGGCGCACAGCAACAGGTTTGCGGTTTTCTGCCGCTTCTTTTTGTGCGGCTGCCTGCTTCAGAATCTCTTTTTCTTGCTTCACACGAGCGGCAACTTGAGCGGCTACATCGTTGATGTTTTTATTTTTCATAATGCAACCATTTGAAATTATTATATAAATCTTTATATATGGACGCGACTGTAGACCGGATAGCTTTCCGTTTTTCCGCGAGTTTTTTTCCGCAGATCGCGACCGATTCCTGAGGCCGTCGCGCCGTTGGGGCAGGAGATGTGAGGAAGTACCTTAACGCCCAGTCGGCTCCCTGATGGCATAGAGGCGCGTATAGGACATCCTTGGCGGGCCATGATGCTAGGGGGGGACAGGGGGGCGGCAGAGGGTGGAAGAAACGCGAATAGAACTGGGGGACTTGATGTGCAAAGACACCGCGAGACAGACGGGTGGCCGACTGAAGCGTGGTTACATTTGACGGTTACAAAGCATCGCAAATTCGTGGGCATTATCGTGTCCCGAAGGGCACGTTAACACTTTGCTATTCAATGGCGGCAAGCGCATTCTATACGGCTTTCACGCCGTCGACAGGGGTTCAAATCCCCTTGGGGACGCCAATTGATTCCAAGAGGTTACAGTAAAAACCTCACCAGATACCCACAGGGGGTTAGTCCTGGGGGTTAGTTTTGAAAAAGGCTGCACTTAAGTGCAGCCTTTTTTCGTTTCCAGATAAGAAAGCCTGAAGCATGTTCTCTACTCCGTGCCAGTTGGGATGAGTTTACCGGAAATCAGCCCCTGATTGAGGCGAACCACGTCTGCCTTTGCCCCTCCCCCCTGCTTCTCTTCATTTTCATTTGTAAAAGAATCCTTTTTCCGTGAAAGCGCGGAAGGGGCAGGAAAGGGGTGACAACTTGCAGGGCCACGGCTTGCCAATGCGCTCAAGGCATCCGAAACTTCCGCAAATGCTCCAAGGCTGTGCAGGTACCTGTCCGTAGTCGTCTGCTTTTCATGCCGCAGGGCGTGCTGGATGGCAAAGAGGCTCTTGCCCTCTTGGGCCAGAATGGTGGCAGCCAGATGCCTGATGGCATGAAACCCAAATGGTTTCACCCTGGCCTTGGCACAAAGCCTTTTCATCACGTGGGCTGCCGTTTTATAGGGTTGCCCGACGTACGGCTCAACCGGGCAGGTGAACACATGGTTCCCTTTGCCCTGGCGGTATTGCCACAGCCAGAGCATGGTAGTGCGCACGTCCTCATTCATGGGCATTTCGTCACGTTTGGCCGTGCCTGTGCGGGTTTTGCGCGTTGTCAGCACAACGGTGCCGCGCTCAAAATCCACATCCTGCCAGGTCAACTTGAGCAGCTCGCCCTTGCGCGCTGCGAGGTTGAGAAAGCAGGTCAGCATGGCCTTCTCACGTTCTGGGGCAGTCTCGTAAACCTTCCAGAAATCCTCTTCCGGCGGGATGTAACGGGGAACCCGTATTTCCGCATACCGCTGGCAGGCCAGAAACGAATCCGGCATATCCAGCGGAAAGTGGTCGAGGTACGCTGCGCCCCACTTCCAGGCAGTGGTCAGGATTTTACGGTCTTTGTTGGAGCAGTTGGGGCCGCGCTGATCATGCTGCCAGGCAAGATACTTGCGGGCCTTTTTTCTGTCGAAGGATTCAACTGTATCATCTGGTGACAGTCCCTTGGTTTGCTCAAGGTAGCGGATGAACCGCCGAAAGCCGTCACGTTTCTCTTTGAAGGTCGCCAGGGTGTTGCGCCGCTGGCATTCTTCAAGGTAGGCCGTTCCCCACTCAAGAATCGTCACCCGTTGGGGCTCGGAGACCAAAGGGGTCACTTTTTCCGGCGCAGTCGCGGCTTCTTCCTCCAGTTGTTTCCTGGTGGTTACTTCCCACGCTATGGCATTCCTCTCGTCGGCCTTGCTGCTGCCGAACCATTTTACCGCTGCCATTCTGCCCTGAAACCAGACCTGTCCTTTCCAACGCTTGGGGGAGCCCTTCTTCTTGCTCGTGAAGGTTGCCATTGAATATCTCCAATATGCGATTTTCAAGGAACCTTAGAGCGTGCCCAATCCGCACACCCCCGAATGCCGTATAATACCGCCTGACCGTTCGCACATCAAGGCGGAAGATCGCAGCTACTTCTCTTGCTGTGAGAATACGGCCCAGGTGGCTTGGAGATGGGGGCAATTGGCTTTTCATCAGGATTCCTGTATTTTTCTTAATGAAAATCCAATGCCATGCCAGATGATAAAAAAGAGACTGCAAGAATTTCTCTCCCCCCTACAAGTGACGTTTTATAGGGTAATGGTGATGAACAGGCGTCCAATTCTCATTATTGGTGACATTCACGGATATTTTACTGTCCTCGATGCCTTCATCAAGCGCTTTGAGCCGCAATTGGTACTCCAGTGCGGCGATTTTGGTATTTGGCCAGGGAGAAATGTAGAGAGATTGGCCTCTGGCTTTACGACAGATGCCGGACAAGTCGTGCCCATCCACTTCTGTGATGGCAACCATGAAAACCACCCTAAATTGCGCAAACTATGCGAATCGGCGATGGCAAATCTTGAGGTGGGAGAAGGTGTATTTTATCAACCACGCGGCTCTTTGATTACTTTGCCAAACGGTCATGTCGTACTTTTTGCCGGAGGAGCCTGTAGCGTAGATAAGGATATACGCACCCCCGGTCAGGATTGGTTCCCAGAGGAAATTCTGACTGCAAACGATTTTGCGCATTTTCCAGACATCCCATTCGTAGATATAGTAATTTCTCACGCTGCTCCCGCGTCCCTGAAGCTTCTTCCTCTGCTGGATGTAGAAAAATGCCACGATCCTTCACGGGATGTGTTGGATAAGGTGCTACAACGCTATCGTCCAAAGCACTGGTTCTGTGCCCACTACCATATCGCATTCAGCAGCAAGATAAAAAAATGTCGGATTCAAGCTCTTGATTGCGGGCACAGCCACAAGTGGAAAGATGAGATCAACAAAGATGGGTATGCTGTATACGAAGTATGAACATAATCATCTGAGATATCGTCGATATTAAACTGAGGCATAAAAGATGGCCTGTGAGATGTACTAATGTGGGATGTCGAAGATATAAAAGAAGCCTGTGACCGAATTGAGCGGAATACGGTTTATGGGGCTTTTGAATGCTGCCAGCAGTTTTTTTCCTCCATCATGGGGAATGAAGACATTCTCAGATTGCGTGGATTTTTTGAAGATAAACGTCTCACTTGGAATGCTCTTTACAAAGCTTGGGATTCTGCCTTCTCTGATAGGATTCCGTCTGCTGATGAAAGTACCCTGGCAAAGATTCTGAGTGATCGAGCCGCGAAGGAAGCACGGGCTCTTGAATATTTTGATGGAAGTAACTGTTTACCCCTCTATCACGAACTTGAAAACAGAAGCTTCCGAGAAATATTGCCGTACATTCGGACTCATTACAGACTGAATCTTGAGCGTTTTGAAAAATATGAATACAGCCCCAAATTCTTAGAAGTTGTCTCTTTCCTATACGAAGCGCGAATGAAAAAGCTGGAGAAGAAAAGATCTGTTATCCCTTCTCAAATAGACATTTTACATCAGGTATTGCACGAGGATATTTTTGCAAAGATTGATTCTTGGGCTGCGCTTATTGAATATGTCACCCTATTAGTTCCCAAGGATGTAAGTGAAAACAGTGCCAGAAGTATACACGATACAGACAATCTTTACGATGTATTGATGGCTTTGCAGATTCTCCGATACGAAGGAAGAAAGAAATATCCGATCTCTCAAATTACAACCTGCTCCTTGTGTTGGCGCGTGGCAGATCCTTCCACTGCAAAAAAGAAGGATAAAGCACACTGCCATGTCCATCACTATGAGAAGACTGTTGAGAGGCCAGCAAGAAAAAAGGCATATGAGCGAGCCTTGGCGGTTACTAGAAGACTTTGCTATGCCCATTCTTCACGAAGCCGCTTGTTGGCTGCCTTGACCAAATTTTTCCCGTATGATGAAAAACTCATCCAGATTCGCTTGGATCTCTGGAATTGGTGGGAGTACGAACCGCCACAAAGCGTTTGCCCCACCTGCGGGAAACCAATTTTTACTGATGGCTTCTGGGAGGCATTGCCTCATGTGGCCAAGTTTCTGCGGCAGCAGGGCTGCCCACTTGAGTCTCTTAAGGCTATAATTGAGGCCATGATGCCCTTGGATTCTAGCGCTGATGTTCAAACCGCAGCCGCCTATGAACGATGGATTACAGCATGGACTAACGACATCCGTTATTTTCTTCCGGTGATGGCCCACGCGGAGGCATGGCTGGCAATCTATGAGGAATTGTATCCGTCCCTCCCTGTAGATATCTAGCCGGGAAATTTTTCCAGTCTCATTTCATTCTGATTTTTTCGTACACGGTGATCTAAGGAGGTCACCGTGTTTTTTTATACCCACAAATTATCTTTACTGATGAAAATCCCGCAAGGGCGCACTTATGCAAACTCGCTTCGCGGTTTGCGTGCGCGGGGGCTGCGCCCCTCGACCCCTCGATGCAAAATGCACAAGGGCTGCCGGGGGTAGCTGTGGCGATTTATCATCTTCACATGCAGACGATCAGCCGTGCAGACGGCAGAAGCGCGGTAGCCGCCGCTGCCTACAGGGCTGCGTCTCGCCTGACGGCTGCCGATGGTCGTGTGTTCGATTTTCGGCGCAAGCAAGGGGTGGTGGCGCGACAGGTTTTTGTGCCTGAAGGTTGCCCCCCCATCAGCAGACAAGACTTGTGGCTGTTGGCGGAGAACACTGAAAAACGCAAAAACTCCACCCTGGCTCGAGAGATGGATATGGCCATTCCCGTGGAGCTGAACAAGGAGGAGCGGTTCAAGCTTACGGCCAAATTTTGCCGCTGGCTTGCTCAGGAATATCAGGTGGCAGTGGATTGCTGCATGCACAGAAAGGACAAAAATGACCTGCAGGAAAACCCTCACATACACGTCATGTTCACAACTCGCTGCTATTCGCAGGAGGGGACGCTGGGCGCAAAAACGCGAGAGCTCGACGACCTGAAAACGCGGACGACACATCTTCTGCGCCTTCGTGAAAAATGGGCGGATTTCTGCAACGAGTATCTTCAATTTTATGGAGAAACAATCGATCACCGCTCCTTTAAAGATCAGGGAGTTGACCTATTGCCGCAGATACATGTGGGGTCTGCGGCAACAACAATGACACGACGTGGTTTGGAAACAGAGCGAGGCGTACTCAACCGGGCTATTCAGGGCAATAATTCTAGCATCATATAACTACAAGAGGAGATTGAAAATGTCAGATATTTGGGAAGCGAAAGTAGCAGAGAACGTTCAACGAGAATTGACGAATATGCACCCGCGCATAGCAGCTTATTTGAAAAAACTGGTGAAGGAGGAAGCAAGCAACGATTGGGGGCAGGCCTTGGCACTGGTGGATATGGTTCACAAGGAATTATTGGAGGTAGAAGCTCAACTACAAAATATGGGCAAGGGAGCAGTTCCGCCATCTCATTCGGTGCAGAATCTGGTGGCACGTCTGGAAGCACTGGAGCAAGACCATGCGCAGTTGAAGACGGATGTCCGGCTTCTGCAGCCCTTACAACCAAAACAGAACGGCTAGCGGCCCTGGAGGCCCTGACACAAAGTTGTGTCAGGGCCTCCGGAAAAATTCAAGCGGATATTCATGCTCTGGTTGAGGCAGCAAACTTGCGCTGCCTTGAACACAGCATTCGCCAGCACCAAGTGCAACTTCTTAAGAAGCGCAGCACTGAAGTCTTGGTGGAATGCGGATCTGTTATCAAGGAAATTCTTCATGCTGTGGATAGAATCAACGCGCAGGCCATCCATCAGGCGCACTTGATCTCCACACCCCATCCTTCATCGCACTTAAGTGCCCTTGCTGAAAAAACCGCGAGCATCATTTCGGTCAGTCATAATATTCAACAGGAAATTCTGGCGGCTGTTGATCGCAGCAACGTTCAGTATATTCAGGACTACCTGGAGAAAACACGCCTCAAACAACTCAAGGCGTCCTGTCTAAACGTCTGTGTTGAATGCGGCTTCGTTGTCCGTGAAATTTTTGAGGCTACTGACAGGCTGGACGCCCTGTTCATGGAACAATGGCTTGCCCGGCCCAGCACAACAAAAACTACGGATGAGCAAGGTGCGCACCGGATTCTGCCCTTACACAACCCCGGCATACATAGAATGATCTTGGAGAATCCTGAACCGCCCCAACGGGCAGAGCACAATGGTGTGATTCGGATAAATCTCGATGCGCCGGAATCCTCTGGGCCGGACTATCCTGAGGCCGTGTCAGACAATTCTGACGATGCTGCAACTGATTTTGAGCCGACGTAGCGACGCAACCAACAAATACACAGGAGATACCTATGGATAAAGACAATCAGGCGGTGCCCAGGAGCTTCACTCCCTCCGAGGCGCACCGTAAAACTCTCGCGGAAAAAATGCTCCGCCTGCAACGCCAAAAGCAGAAGCTGGCTCAAAAGGCAGCAGCGCTGAACAAAGAGGCCCGAAAAGAACGGACCGGGCAACTTATTGCCTGGGGCATTATGGTTGAAAGCAGATACCGAAACGCCGTCCCTGAACACCGAGAACGCCTTATCTCTGCCGCTCGAGAATTTCTCAAGGACAGGAACCTGAGCCGCGCTCTTGCAGGCTTTGCCCGACTAGATGATGAAATGGCAACTATGGAGAAAAATTATCAAAATGATAATGCTGACAAATAACTACAGTCAGGATTTATTTACAAATGGCACAGCAACGATTTGTGCAGTATTCAAATTCTCATTTGTTCCAAACGTTGCCCCGCGCAGCATATGTATTCTGATCCAGTTATTTACCGGGTTGATGTACGTCTGCCCCTCAATAATCCATCGCAGCATTTTTGCCGTGTAGGGATGACCAGTACCTATCCTGCTTTCAACGCGGCAAAATACTGGAGTTCGGCTTATGGGATTGGACAAAAACAGGGGAGCCGCCATCAGTGCACCCAACAAAGCAACATTAATGAATATAGCCAATGACAGCCAGGGAATCAGGAGCCGTAAGGAATAAAGGCCTGTTTTGCAGACATGCACAATGATGCCGAGTAAAGAGAACAATAGAGCCAATGGCGGCACAATAAGCCCCCGCATGGCTTCTTTGCCCAATGCCTCGTGCTTGCCGCCACTGTCAAATTCAGCACTGGCAGCAAGAAGAGCCTTCTTTTGTTCTGTAACCAAATGCTCATACCAGGGGATATATGTTTGTCGCTCAAAATCTCTTGCGCTCATCCCGTTTCTTAAGACGGCGCTTTCAGGCGCTTGTAAGGCTTCTCTCCACTGTCGCTGCACAACGGGGTGCTGAAGAAATGTCTCGAAATCGTTAAAGCCTTCCAAAGGAAGCTGAGCCATGCGCGGGTTTGCCTTGTTTACGGCCGCTGCTAGTTGTTTTTTAGCTCCCTTTTGAAAAGCTTGTATAAAGGTTGCTTTATCTGAGGGCTTCCAGTCGTAAGGAACGGGGATGCCTTTTTCCCGTATAGAGTAGCCGACATCGTGATGCTTCCACTGTGGTATTTTGGCAGGCGTCATTTTGCGCTGCTTGAGTTCATTGACGAAGTCCTGCCAGGCTTTTTCAGCTTCGTCCGGGATAGCGCGATAGGGAATTATCACCTCATGGACATATTTCTTATATACTTCTCCCCAAGACTTCAGGGAACTTCCAAACGCGCCGGAAAATAGCTGGTCAGGTGCCCCCATGAGCTGCGTTACACTTTGTCGCACAAGGCTATCCAGGTTGCGCAGAATAATGGCATCACCATTGGGCAGATGCGCCACAAATGGACTGAAAAGCGCGACGAAAGCTTTACCTGCTGGTGAAGCCAGAATTTCGGGGCTGATGTCTATCCCCTGCAATTCCACTTCCCCTCTGCGCAATTGGTGCGAGGCTAGGGAAACCAGCGTGGCCACCCGTCGCTCGTAGGGGCTGGAATGCTGCACCAGAGTATCGATCAGCAGTTTCTCCGCATGAAATACACAAGCAATCACAGGAAGAGCAATAAGTGTACTCATTTCAATGTATTTTTTCCAACTGGCCTTGCGGTGGTGCAGCCAGGGAAGCACAAATGTGCCGCAAAGAGCCAGGGCCACAGCCAGACCGGAAATGATCCGCCCCCAAAACTCCACTTTTTCGATGGCGTGACTGTCCGCCTGTCCGCCTGCCACATCAAGCAGACGAGCATTGAAAGCGCATTCCAGCAGAAGATAGGCCAGCGTGATGCCTACCAGGGCAATGAGATAGGGAGGTTTACGCCCCGAATTTGCTGCTTGTGACTGAACAGCCTGTTCCTGCGTCATAATTGCTTTCCACGTGATGGTAGTATGAATGCCGAGAATTGCTAAGAGCAGGCTCCAAGCCGGGAGAACATTACAACTAGGGATCGAGAATGAGCACAGGCTTTGTCTGTGGTGAGAGTGCTTTCTGCCCGGCTACGCCCTCAGGCTCTCCCATGCGTACTGTGGCAGTAGGGTCGAGAGGTGGCGGCAGCGAGATTTGCGGCGTGGAAGCAACTGGTGCTTTTGCCGATACGGAAGTTGCTTTTTCATGATTCGTTGGACGCTGCTTGCGATTAATAGGTTTGCTTTCAGCCATGGTAACGATTTTCGGACCGTGTAAGCCATTATCCAGCCACCAGACCCGGACCGAGTTGGGAGAATCCATCGCTTGCATGACCTGGGCAGGTTTTTGGGCAACATCAATAATAAAAGGTTTGTCGGGGGCACCTTGTAACTTGTAGCCTGCCATGCCTGAATCCAGGGTGGGCAACATCAGAAGCATATTTTGTACCGTGCCGTCAGCACGGGTGCAGGCAAGAATGGCATAGTCAGTGCCAAGATCAGTGAACTGCTCCACAACGCGTACATGAGTATATTCTTCTCCCAGGTGCAATATCCAGTTGGACGCGGAAACCACCACATATTCGCCAGAAAAACGCAGCCTTACCAAGGCACGCCGTTTTTCAGCTCCACTTAGATCTGCCATATGTTCTTGGGCAAGACCGCCAAAAGCCGCATCAAAATCACGCCCGATTCTCTGCGCTGTGCACGCAGACAAAAACAGACAAAAAACGAGAAAACTGGGTACTGACAAAGAACAACGGCGCATCATGGAGCAACCTTTTACTGGATTTCGGGTATGGGCATTTTTCCAATCTTGACCCGCAGCGGTATAATCCAGGCGACCTTCAAATTCGGAATATTACGTATGTTGGCTCCTGCCCCCATGCCAAGAAGCGATGTCAGCGCTTCTTGCAAGGCGGGCTTAACCCTGTCCGGCACTGTGCCTATCATTTCATTTGCCTCTTCCAGTGAGACTATACTGTATGGGCTGAAGTTTTTCATGTATCCTGAAAGAATATCGATGGCCTGATTCAGATCTTCCTTCGATATTCCTTCAAGATCCATTACATGCGTAAAGTCGCCTTGCGAGAAAGGCAACGCATCAGAAGGCAGGCAAGCCGTCGGCATGGCTAACACCAACATGAAAATGATGATTTCTGTTTTTATATTCATTTCTTTGATGAGATAAAAACAAATTACTTTGTATTATGTTGATGGCATAATATTTTTAATGTCATTGATCATGTTCGTTATCTCTTCAACAATTTTTCTCCGTCTTTCAAAAAGACTTAGATAGCTAAACAATGTGCATACAATCAAGCCGATAAATGGAATTACGAATGCCGGCACTTGGAAAGCGGTAATTAGATTAAGAAGAAAGGCTAAAAATGACAGTACTGCAAGGATCAAAAAAACCCAACCACGGGATCCTTTGTTAATATCAAATGTTTTAAATATATCACCATGCACACCTGGCATCACCCATTCTGCATCCGTTGTAGTATTTTTGACAAAACAGGTGAGATGCTCTTTTCCATCTGAAACCTCACAAATAGCAATCTTGTGTCCAGGTCTAAAGGCCAAAGATCCAGGGAAACCCCATTGGACCTCCTTGCCATTATGATTTATCCAAACCTTTGTTTCCCACGATGTATGTGAGCTGATGCGCACGTCGGACATATGACCTGAGCCATTAGAAACCGATCCGCCCCCACCTTGACCGTGAACATGGGTGGTGCCCACTTCATCAAGCTGAAGAACCTCTCCCTCAAGAATTTCTGCGACCAGCTCAGCATCCCCGATTGTATATTTCCGCGTAGTTTCCATCATGATCTCCTTTTCTATTTTTTAGGCTGCCAGTGTCGTTTCGCACGTAGGATTGCAGCTAACTTTCGGGCCAATCACTACGCCATTAGAATCTATGATAATAGATTCTAATGGTCAACGGCTATAGTACCGTTGATAAATGGAACCAATCCCTTTCCTTCGACCAGCCATTGCGATTGCCCTGGCTGAAGCACGCAAAACTGCTGGCCTGACCCAACCACAGCTTGCGGATTTCTCCGACCTCTCCCGCAGCTATATTGCCGCATTAGAAGCCGGAGAAACCAGTTTTTCGTGTGAAAGCCTCTACGCACTACTTGGCGTAATGAATGTTGATGTTGTGGCCTTTTTCCAGCGAGTAGAAGATTTGCGGGCGCAAAAGCCAACAATATCTAAACCAGGTCGTGGACGCCGCCGCACGATAACTATCGGAACCACATTTTCTCCTTCCAAGTAGCTTAAAAAAGATGGATATATTCTGAACCAGTCTCAAGACTATCGTCAGATTTTGCTGGCTCTTTTTTTAGCTCCCAATAATTCTTCCCGCGAAGTGATTCCTGGCGCATCTGTACCAACTCATATTTCATTTCCAAGCCTCCTGTTCGTTTTAACCGCTCCTCAAGCATAACCTGTTCAACGCGGAGAGGAAGCCCACTCATTCCGCGCTTGAACATGAGCCTATTCTTTTGTCTCCTCGCAGATTTTTCATGCTCCTGCTTTTGGACAACATGGAGGACATTGGAGACAGATTTGTGCGCAGTATTAACTTGTTCTTTCGCGCTAATGCGCTGACTATTATTCGCCATACCCTCTAGAAGGCATTCGCCCCGCTCCAAATTTTTTATTTCTTCGCTGTCCTCACGAACCCTTTTGACCCAATTTATGGTTTCAGGGTCGCCGCTTTGCAGCAGGATTTTTGTTGTACAGTTTCCAAGAAGTGAGGAAACGGAATGTTGCTCTCCCCGTGCGTACAAGGATGCAATGCTTTGCGAAGCAACGATGTTGATATTTTTAAACTCGCGAGAAAGCCCGAATAGTTGCATGTCGTTCAGATTGGTTGCGCTGCCAACATCCATAATTTCCTGAAACTCATCCCCAACCATGAACGTAAATTCATTCTTCCCAAGCGTGTTCCCATGCTTGAGGATACTTTGATAGAATCTCTCTTTCAGGCATCGCGCCAAAATTGCGCCAGTAGCCCCACACTCAACAGCAAAGTTAATCAAGACAATTTTTTTCTCTTTGTAGACCAGCCTAGTGAAATCAATTGGTATTGCCCCATCCTCTAGCGATGAAAAACTGTCCATGAGTCCACAGGTGGCCTTCATAGTTTTCAACCGCATCAAAATTCGTTGCAACATCCATGTTTTCTGCTGTTGTCTGGTCGCAGAACCTTTTGCGTCTCGACTGTTGTCCTCGGACGATAAAACGTGAAAGCATTCGGCACTGACAGCATGGTAAAATGATTCGGCTTCGAGCAGATAATCAGGCCATTCTTTACCCATATTTTGCGCACGGAGCGCACCTAGCTCCTGGCAGAAAAATGACCAAAGAGAAGCCGAAAACTTTTGATTGCAAAGTGCGGTGTAGATAGCTTTCAAGGTCGGAGAAAATTGTCGAGAAAAATGACTGCGGTGGGCAATCTTTGACAGGGACTGCATTGCAAATGCCACATCAGATGCCAAAGCTCCGCCCTTTGCATGCCATGATGCATTAGGATCACGCTCAACGCCATCAAGGGCAATAACTTGGAAGAGGTCTGCAATTTCGTGTTTCTTCAGACCTGCAAGAAGATTAGTCGGTTGAGCCGCATGCGAAGAGCCGAATTCAATGACATCATCTTGCCGCCCGCATTTTTGGGCCAAAGCCCGCGTCTGCGCACCAAGGTTCCCTTTGATGTCCAGAATGACACCGCCGAACCCTTGGCGCATCAGTGCGTCAATCATAGGCAGGATGATAGATGTCGTTTTGCCCGAACCTGTGCCGCCAATAATGGCGATTGACCGAGCCCCATCACTGAAAGAAAGCGTTCTTCCGCTATCAAAAGTGAAAAGTGCATCTTCAGATTGTGAAGTCGTGGGAGGGAGTGAAACCGCAAGAGGTTTGACTGGGGCAAGAAAGCCCAGTTGGTGCTGGCGGTAAGGAGCGTCTGGGAATGTGGAAGGGGCACTAGCTTGCAGACTCATGGATTCCTCCAAAGAGCCTGCCGTTTCCTTGTCTTGAAAACAAAAAAAGAAAACGGCAGACAACCAGAATTGGTTCTCACCAATTCCGACTGTTTGCCGTTTTCCCCCCAATAGCAGCTCCGCGCCGCTCCATTCCAGTGCCCCGGACTACACAGAGG
>JABNAD010000342.1_pt2 | contig 23726 bp, 19 predicted proteins | sample 7240381 | NCBI WGS metagenome assembly JABNAD01 (sample SAMN11332834, study PRJNA596920) | anaerobic digester metagenome | biome: digested sludge; isolation source: digested sewage sludge-derived enrichment culture grown on H2/CO2 | place: Germany: Goettingen
TGCACTTTTGAATACCCTTTTTCTTTTAGATAGTATTGAAGCCCGGCGACCGGTAAATCCGGCTGAACGGTAACATGGTGTTCATTTCCGAACGCAAAGCAGGTTTTCACCTTTGGATGCGCCCGTAAATCGTGCAACGATGCCGATAAATTTTCAGTTTGTACCGTCCACAAGGTTTCTGTATAACGGTTTATGATGTTTTGCGGCGTATCGGTAGCGATAAAGCTTCCTTCGCGCATTAACGCAATGCGGTCGCATAGGCTTGCCTCGTCCATATATGCCGTGGAAACCAAAACGGTTATCCCTTCGGATTTCAACCGCTCCAGCATATCCCAGAATTCTTTCCGGGAAACAGGGTCCACACCGGTTGTGGGTTCGTCAAGAATCAGTACTCCGGGTTTGTGTATCAACGCGCAACTGAGAGCAAGTTTCTGTTTCATCCCGCCCGACAATGCTCCCGCCCGGCGTTTCTTAAAAGGTTCAATCTGTTGGTAAATATCCTTGATAAGCGAGTAGTTCTCCTCCAGGGTGGTATTGAAAACGGTGGCAAAAAACTTGAGGTTTTCTTCCACGCTCAAATCCGGATAAAGCGAAAACCTCCCCGGCATATACCCGATTATGCAACGAATTTTCCGGAAATCTTTGACTAAGTCCCATCCATTTATTCCGGCAGATCCGCTATCAGGCAACAACAATGAGGCTAGAATGCGAAAAAGGGTGGTTTTCCCCGAACCGTCGGGCCCGATCACACCAAAGATTTCTCCGTCGTTTACCGAAAAGGAAAGGTCGTTTAACGCGGTTACCTTCCCGTACGTTTTATGCAAATTTGTTGCCGTAATCATGGCCTTCCCTCCAGGTTCCGGAATTTAACTTCTCCGTACATGCCAATTTTAAGAAAACCGTCGTTCTTTACAGCAATTTTTATCGCATACACCAGGTTTGCCCGTTCATTTTTGGTTTGAATCGTTTTGGGCGTGAATTCCGATTTTCCGGATATCCACGACACGGTACCGGGGTATGATTTCATGTCACCCTCTCCGGCATCCACACGTACGGTCACGGAATCGTTAAGTTTTATGCCAGATAGCTGATCGCTGGTGATGTAGGCACGTAGGTACATATTGTCGATGTCGGCGATTTTGAAAAGCGGTGATCCCGTACCGGCAAGCTCACCCCGTTCGGCGTATTTGTTGAGCACTACACCCGAAGTAGGGCTTTTTATGGTGCATTTTTTCAACAAATCATCCAATTGTGCTACCTGAATCTGCAAGGCGGAGCTTTGTGCGTATATATTCTCGCTGCTCTTTTGTAAGGTGGAGGTTTGGGCCGACAATTGTTTTTGTAAAACTTCAATTTGAGCGTTTATGTCGTCCAGTTGCTTTTTATTTGCTGCGTTTGCCTCAATCAGGTTCTGCGTACGGGTGTGCTCCCGTTGCAACGTTTGAATTTGTTTCTCAATGGCAGCTGTTTGCGCACCGATATTTGGACGTTGCACCCGGACACCCTGTATGTTTGACTCCAAGCTCATTTTTTGTAGAAAAAGTTGCACGGTGTCTATCTGCCCCACAACTTCTCCGGCTTGTAGTGTTTGTCCTTCTGCAATGTCCAGCGACAGAATTTCACCGCTTCCCTGCGCCGACACAATAATTTCTGTGGCCTCGAACGATCCGGTGGCGTCGTAGTCGCTGTCATTGCCTGAACAGGAAGCAAGAAGAAAAAGTATAACCGGAAAAATAAAAAGTTTTGTTGGCTTCATATTGTTGCTGTTTATATTGATTTTCAATTTAAATTCGTTGTGAATTTTAACTTGTAAACCGACATCAGGTATTGAATTTCGTGCAGCGATTTTGCCTGCCTGGCAGCTTCCAGAGCGTTGATCTCCTGCAGTAAATCAGAAACCGTCAGCGTTCCGTTCTCCACTTTTGCTTCCGCAGCGTCTTTTATTTGCTTTCTCAGCCGGATAATCTCGTCATCATCCTGCATGGTATGACGGTATTTTTTTATTTCGTTTTGCTGTTGCGGAAGCTGCACGTTCAGGTTATAGAGAAAGGTCTCACGCTCTGAATCGAGCGTCAGTTTTTGCTGTTCAATGCTTTTTTTCTCTTGTTTGTAGGTATACAGGCTGCCGAGATTCCACGAGAAACTCACTCCTCCGATCACATACGGTTTAAATTTATTTTCAAACATGTTCAATGCCGGCTTTCCGTATCCGCCCTGGGCAAACGCACTGATAACAGGCCTGTTCCTGGCGGTCAGGGCTGTTTTTTGTGAATTCAGCAGGTTTTCCTGAGCCGTAAAAAACCGCAGCTCGGGACGGTCAATAACCACATGATCAGGCACTTCAGCTACCGGTGGTTTTACAAAAACGGTTTTCGGGTCTATACGGTGTCCGGTTAAAACAGAAAGGATCTTGATATAACTGTCCAACGCCGATTCCATTTGAATGCGTTGCTGGTTTGTTTTTAGTTGCTCCACTTTTACGGCGCTTAAATCGGCATCGTTGGCCACACCGTTTAACACGTAGCTTTGCACTTTCTCTAAGTTTCGCTGCAACTCTTTTTCCAGGATACCCTGTTGCGTCAATTGTTCGTTAAGCAGTAAAATACCAAAAAAAACCTGATTGACCCGTTCCTGAAGCGAATAGATTTCGGTTTCAAGTTTTTGTTTCTCCACTTCGGCATTGGCGACGATCATCTCTTTTTGCGCTGAAACCTTTCCACCATCCCAGATAAGCTGATTCAATTGGCCATAGACCTGATACTGGTCTTTATCGGGAATAGGAATCTCAAGAGGAGGAAAATTAGAAGGCAACTCCAGATCAATCCTTGTAACATCGCTTTGCCATGTTGCTTTTGCATTCAGGGAAAGTTGCGGGTAATAGGCTCTGTTAGCGTTTTCCAAATTAAAACTCCTGATATTTTCAATGACATTAAACCGTGCAATTGCTGGATAATTTTCGCGAGCCATCCCCTGACAATCTTCGATAGTGAGGGATTGTGCATTAACTGTGAACACGGGTATGAAAAACAGCGGTATAAATAATGTAAATCTTCTGTATTTCATTGCTGAGATTGTTTTAAGATGGCAAAAATCCATTCAGGGATCAATTTTTCCCTGTTTTCGATAAATTGTAAAAAATCTTCTTCTTTCACCATTCCTGAAGTGATAAACAGGGGTTTGGCGATAAAGGGAAAGATGGTCAGGCTGACGATATTCATGATAAAGTCAGGTGTGGAAATGGCAAATCCGTCGTGTTGAAGCTGCTCGTCTATCGTTGGTTGGGACAATGTCCGCGCTTGCTGCAAAACGAGGTTAAATATGTTTCCGTTATTTCTCAACTCGTTGAGCACAAAAATGGGCAGCTCTTCATTTTCCGTTAACAGTTTCGTGTAATTCTTGACAAGAAGCCTGATTTTCTCATTGAGAGAGATATTCCTGTCCGACAAAACGGGGATCATCAACCCGAAGAGGGCCTCAAATTTTTCTTCCAAAACCTGTTTGAACAAGTTTTTCTTGCTGCCGAAGTAGTAATTGAGCAATGCCAGGTTTATTCCGGCTTCCTCCGCGATGTCCCGTATCTTGGTCGCCGCATACCCTTTTTGGGTGAATATTTTCCTAGCAGCTGCAGCTATTTTTTGTTCCGTAGTCAAATCTTCCATTTTCAGGTTTATTTTTTGATGCAAAAGTATACAATCCTTACCTATTAAACAAGTGTTTAAAACATTTGTTTAAACACATTTTTGTTTTTTTCTCGTATCTTTTTTCCGTTATTCGTTATCTTTGCGGTAAATTGACTAAAAATGAAGGCTATTCTAACCCTATTTTCCCTATTTCTTTTTGCAATCTCTTTTACGGGATGCTCCAGGAACGATCCGAGCATTAACGCCACCCGGCTAAGAATAAAACTTACGGATGCTCCCGTCTTGCTGATATCGGAATTTAACATAGACATTCAGAAAATTGAAATCTCTACTACCGACAACACCACCAACGATGAAAAATGGACGACCCTTGATTTCCAGGGAGGGGTTTACAACGTTCTTCCGCTTTCGAACGGAAAATCAAAACAGATTATCGATCAGTTTTTCCCGGCCGGGGTATTGCGAAAAATAAAAATAACGTTTGGAAACAATTCAAAAATTAAAACGGACACAGGAGAAAAAACACTTGTTTTAGATTCTGAGATTAAAGACGGTATTGTTGTGGAAGTCAATGAGAACCTCTATGCCAATTACATCACCAGCATAATGATTGATATCAATGCGGCCCTTTCGTTCTACGAATCCAACGGGAATTATTTTTTTAAACCAGTAGTTCGTGTTTTTCCAGAAACGTTTGGCGGGTCGTTAAAAGGATATGCTTTGCCCGGCGAAGCCATGCCTGTCGTCAAAATCGTAAAAGACAAGGATACGCTATTCACCATACCCGAAAAATCCGATGGGATGTTTCTTTTTAAAGGCCTGAAAGCAGGTGAATGGGAAATTGCCGTTTTATCAGCTTCGAGCCTGGGTTACCGGGATACACTTTTTGTGGATTCCGTATTTGCTGGCAAAACACGGGAGTTAAAATCAAAGATTATCCTTAAAAAATAAACGTTTTGTCGTACTAATTTCCCTTTTTTAATCTTTTTGCCAGTAAACGGGGGGTGTTTTTTGTTTTTCTTAAGTAAAACCCAACAACAAACACAAGAGTTGAGGTGTTTTATTATAACACTCGTAATAACGGGTCTTTTTTTGACGAAAAAAATTTTAACTAAAACATTTAACTAAAACATCAAATTTTATGAGAAAAGAAAAATTTAAAATTCTCTAGTCGACACTGTCCATTGTGGCGTTGTTGCTTTTTGCTGTAGGATGTACAAACGAAAATGAAGGCTTGACCAGTGGAAAAGCTCAAATTCAGTTTAAACTGACCGATGCCCCATCATTAGATTACGCCAAAGTGGTTATTGACATACAGGGCGTTAAAGTTGGAGTAGCGGATGAATATTACGAGGATGACAACGATCCTTTTTATGATGACACCGATGAATTAGACGAAGTTGAATGGGTTACCCTGAACATTAGCAACCCCGGATTGTATAATTTGCTAGATTACAGAAACGGAGAAATGATCGCCTTGGCCGGTGGAGAAATTCCCGCTGGAAAAATAAGCCAGGTCAGGTTACTGCTGGGCCCCGACAGCTATGTGGAAACTAAGGATGGAACAGAGTATCCCCTTAAGACACCATCAGCACAAACAAGCGGGTTGAAGTTCAATCTTCACGAAACTTTACTTGCCGACATGATGTACAGTTTCGTCATTGATTTTGATGCTGCGCGTTCGGTAGTCGCTACGGGAAATAACAAGTACATTTTAAAACCGGTTATTCGTACGTACGCAGAAGCTTGGGGCGCCACATTGAGAGGTTTTGTCCTCCCGCCGGAAGCCAACGCTTTTGTTCAAATTACCAAAGCAACGGACACATTGATTTCGCTGCCCGAAGAGGACGGTAAATTCTTGTTCCCCGGTATTGACGAAGGTACGTGGAAAGTGGAGTTTATTGCCGACACGGCAACGGAATATACTAATTTTGTAATGGAGAGTGTTCCGGTTGTTAAAGGCGAGATAAAAGATGTAGGCACCGTTACATTGGTAAAGTAATACAACAAGTATTAGCATACTATCGAGTAAAAAAAAGCAAGGCCCCTTTTCCCGGGGCTTTGTTGTTTTTATTGGTCTTTACACGTAACTTTGCAGATAAATTCAAACAGATGAATAAGATTTGCTCAACAGTTCTCTTTTGCTGTTCCGCCTTATTTTTGTTTTCGCAAGAAGTAACGTATGAAATTGAATTAAATGGAAATGCTTACGTGACTTCTTTTCAACAGGGTGCATCCATCACCCGGTCCGGACTTGAAGAATGGGTCAACGAAAAATCCGTCATCAAGACATTCGTTTATTTCCACAAAACGGAAAAAATAGTGATTTCAATAAAAGGAGATTCGGATAAAGAGTCAGTGATTGAAGCGACATTCCAAGGGAAGAGGTCAAAAATTTCTGTTCCTGCCGGAAGATTTAAAATTCCTCTAGGGATCTTTCAAATTCTCAACACGGGTTATCAACCCATAGAATTACGGGGTATAAGCAGGTCAGGGAAAGAGTTCGCCCAGATAGAATCGTTTGTTGTTCAATCGGAGGAACAACCAACTTATGTGCACGATTTCTCCGACTATTGGGGTAGGCGAGGGCCTTCTGTTCATCTTCGTTATACAATGCCCGAAGATACGGTTGAATGGTTTTATAACGAAGTCACTGTTCCGGCAGGAAACGATATCCCGGGCAGTTATTACATGGCGAACGGTTTTGGTGAAGGGTATTTTGGAATTCAATGCAATTCCGAAACCGAACGAAGGGTGCTGTTCTCCGTTTGGAGCCCGTTCAACACACAGGATCCAAAACGTATTCCCGACAGTTTAAAGATCAAACTCTTACGAAAAGGAGAAGGAGTCTATATCGGTGAATTTGGAAACGAAGGTTCGGGCGGACAAAGTTTTTTGCGGTACAACTGGAAAGCCGGCAAGACCTATAAATTCCTGACCCGGATAAAGCCAGACGGACTGGGGAACACCGTGTATACCTCTTATTTCTTTGCTTCCGATGAAAATCGATGGAGGCTGATAGCCAGCTTCCTTAGGCCCAAAACCCATGTTTTTTATACCCGTGCACATTCTTTCCTCGAAAATTTTATTCCTGGACAAGGATACCTGACCCGAAAGGTATTGTTTGGGAATCAATGGTTTGTGACCAGTAACCGGAAATGGATAGAAGCCGGCGAATCGGTTTTCACATACGATGAAACTGCCCGAAAACAAGTCCGGTTGGATTACCGGGGCGGGTACAACAAGCAAAAGAACCTGTTTTATCTTCAAAACGGAGGATTCTTCAACAAATCAACTCTTTACGAATCAAGATTCACAAGGAAAAAGGAAAACAAAATTCCGAAAATAAACTTCTCCGAACTCGAAAAACTGTAACTTTAGTCATTGGTTCTCTTGAGTTTCTGTCTGGAGAAAAGATGTTTTTAACAATTTAATTTATTTTCACATCTGTAGGAGTTATAATCATTTACTTATTTCTATCTTTGCTTTTAGTTTTGATATTCGAACAATAAAACAATGACACAAATGAAAAGATCAATCTATTTGATGATGGCGCTTTCTGCCATGTTGGTTTTAGCAATTTCCTGTAAACCAAAACAAAGTGCATATAAACAAGTATATGAAGCTGCCAAAGAAAGGGAAATGCAGCAAACGGCGTCACAGCCAACTGTTGTAAAAGATGCCGGCACACTGCCTCCGGTTGAAGTGTCAGTGAGAAAAGAGAAGGTTGAACCCGTTCTTGCTTCAGATGCCGCCAATTTAAAGAACTTCAGCGTAGTAATCGCTTCTTTAAGTGTAAAGCTTAATGCTGAATCGTTGAAGACACGAATGCAAAACGAAGGGTATCCGGTGATTCTGGCCGAAAACGAGCAAGGCATGTACAGGGTTATCGTTGCAAGCTATGATGACAAAGCATCGGCTGCTGCAAAACGCGATGAGATTTACCAAAAATATGCTGCCCTTGGCAATACCGATTACTTGCGAAGAACTTACGGCGTTCCTTTCAACGATCTTTGGATTTTAGAAAGACAGTATTAAATGTTAAAACACCGGATCCGGATGTCTGGTGACCAATAGGAAATGAACGTATAATAAAGCTGCCCGCTATTGAAACGGGTAGCTTTTATTATTTTACACGGACAATAAAAAATGAAAGTACGGTTTTTAGGTACGGGGACATCTACAGGAGTTCCCGAAATAGGTTGCAATTGTGAAGTATGTACATCAGTCGATGCTAAAGACAAACGGTTAAGATGTTCTGTTCAAGTGGAGACTGCTGATTCACGCCTTATCATCGATTGCACACCCGACTTCAGGCAACAGGTGATGGATTTGCCTTTCAGGAAAATTGACGGGTTGCTCATCACCCACGAACATTATGATCACGTGGGCGGGATGGACGACTTAAGGCCTTTTTGCAGGTTTGGACCCGTCGATGTTTTTGCCGAAACTAAAGTGAAAAGCGCATTGATGCAACGAATACCCTATTGTTTTGGAGAACAAAGGTACACCGGCGTTCCGGATATCAGGATACGAACAACCGACGGCCTTCATCCTTTCTTTATAAATAACACAAAAGTTATTCCTATCCGGGTCATGCATTTTAAACTCCCCATCTTAGGTTTCCGGATAAATAATGTCGCTTACCTTACCGACGTAAAATATTTGCCCGACGAAGAGCTAAGCAAACTCGCCGCCCTAGATATACTGATAGTAAGCGCATTGAGAAAGGAGAAACACCCTTCACACCAAACACTGGAAGAAGCTCTTTCGTTGGCAAAAAAAATTGGAGCGGAACAAACCTATTTTACACATATGAGTCATCAGATCGGTTTGCATAAAGCGATAAGCAAGGATTTGCCCTCATCCTTTACCCTTGCTTATGACGGATTAGAGTTATCACTGTAAAAAACGGGGAGTTTTGTATTTTTTTAACTACGTAAAGTGCAGCGTTTTTATACATTTTTCATCTATATAATAAACAAATCGATGAGTTGACGTTTAAAAATTTGTATATTTGTGGATGATAAATAACGGAACAGTGAGTTAAACCAAATGAATGAATTATTGTCAAACTCTGCGGAATGAATTATTTAAAACAACCAAAAACAAAAAATAAAGGGAAAAAGCTATGAAAACTAAAAACTTAATTATTTCGGGGTTGCTGGTCCTGGCGCCCGTTATAGGTTTTGCCCAGGAGTGGGATGATATTTATGCCGATCCCGCTCAAAACACTACAACCCTAAAGGTTCAGAAGAAACAAGAACCACAAAAAAAGAAAATTGTTGTTGTTGAGGGAAAAGCATCCAATATGGAAGTCCGAGCAAACGGCCGCAATATTGACGAGTATAACCGTCGTGAACAAAAAGAATTGGCTGCCAATGACACAGTAATTGTTGAAGATACAGCCTATCAGCAATACGAATATACAGACAGGATTATCAAGTATCACGACCCGGAATCGAGTATCAAGATAACCGGTGCCGATGAGGTTACTGTTTATGTAGGTGACGACATTTACGCCGATTATTACGATAACCGTGGGTGGGGCTCTAACCTCTATTTCGGTACAGGGTGGGGTTGGAACAGCTACTATCCGTGGTACGATCCCTGGTATGATCCCTGGTACTACGGATACGGATGGGGTTATCCTTATTCCAACCGTTGGTACAGCCCGTGGTATTACAGCCGTTGGCACAACCCATGGTATTACGGTGGGTGGTACTCATCCTGGTATTCTCCCTGGTACTACGGTGGTTACTATGATCCTTGGTATTACGGTTACGGCGGATGGTACGGAGGTGGTTATTATAGCGGTTTCTACGACGGATACTATTCCGGATTAAGCAACAATCGCTCCGGCAGAAGTACGGGAAGTTACAGAAGAAGCTCGGCAAACATTGCTAACAGATCATCTGTAGCAAGTGTAGGCAGAAGTTCAAGCGCAACATCAGGCCGCTCGGCGATTGGTAGCTCCACAAGAACTGCCTCAGGCAGAAGTTCCTCGGCTTACAGCAGAAGTTCATCTGCATCACCAAGAACAAGGATTATCGATAACACCGGAAGAGTCTATGACTCCCGGTCCGGCCAAATCATAAACAGAGGCTCATCTTCTTCCCGCTCCTCCAGCACCGGCACATTAGGTGCCAATTCCAGGATATATAACAGCAGGGGTAGTTCCAGCACCTCGCCGGCGAGAAGCGGTGGCAATACTTACGAAAGAAGCTCGTCGAGCAGAAGCAATACCTACTCAACACCTTCGAGAAGTTCGTCGGGCAGCGGTTCGTATTCCGCTCCAAGCAGAAGTTCAAGCTCAAGTCGTTCGTCTTCGTACGACTCTTCAAGCCGCAGCTCATCGTTTGGTTCCTCCTCATCGGGTTCCAGTAGAAGTTCCTCTTCCGGCTCATATAGCAGCGGAAGCAGCGGTCGTAGCAGTGGAGGACGTCGTTAAACTATAAACAATAAACAATGACTGCTTCACAAAAATCTCAGAAGGGGTTTAAATGAGGCAGTCATTTTTTATCCAACATTTTGTAAAACCGTACGAGCATATGCCTGGATTACTTGTATTTTGCCTGGCAGGAAAGAGCATAATTTAGTGAAAACAAAAATAAAAACTATAAAAATGAAAAAATTTGCATATTTTCTTTTCTCTTTAGTGTTTATTGCCAACTACTCCTACTCGCAAGGAGAAGTGGAAGCTTTGAAGTATTCCCGAAATGAGCTTTACGGAACAGCACGTTCTATGGCAATGGGCAATGCTTTTGGCGCACTGGGAGGAGACATCACGGGTGTTTCCATCAATCCTGCCGGAATTGCTGTTTACAGGAGCTCAGAAGTAGTGGGTACGTTAGGAATACAACAAAACACAGCCAAGGTGGGTGATATCGACAAAAAAGTGAGTGATTTCAACCTGCATAACCTGGGATTTGTCGGGTACTTTCCCTTGAGAAACGAGGTAATGCCCATGATTAATTTCGGTTTTTCGTACAACAAACAAAAAACGTTCAATACCGATATCAACGCCATCGGAAACGCCAAAAGCACCATGTTGGATTACATGGCAGACAGAAGTTCTGGAGTTGACGCTACCAAGCTGGAAATGGGAGACAATTTACCTGATCCGTTCATCGATCAGCCCTGGCTTTCCGTACTGGGGTTCAACTCATGGTTAATCAATGATCATATGGGCACGGATGGAAAATATTATTATACTCCTTTAGATACGAAAGGAGAACAAGCTAAACAAGAAATAAAATCATCGGAAAGGGGATATATCGATAATTATGATTTTACCATCGGAACCACTATAAATAATGTGGTGAATGTTGGATTAGCACTGAATATATCTGACATCAACCACTCTCTTTCTACCGATTTTCTGGAAGACTTTAACAGCGGAGGTTATACACTGAACAACGAGATAATAACAAACGGTGCCGGAGTTGGTGCCAAGCTGGGGGTAATTTACCGCCCCGTAAATTCATTCAGGATTGGCTTGGCATACCATACACCCACATGGTATTCCATGTCGGAAATTTATCAGGCGAGGGTTGATGATGACCTGGGAGCTTATATCGATGACCCGAAGTATGAGAAAGGCTGGGTTAACTCTGCCAAATTTACAAATCATTATGATTTGAAAACTCCCGATAAATGGGTATTGAGCGGTGCCGCAGTTTTAGGAAACAGTTTTATCTTGAGTGCCGATTACGAAGTGATGAACTATCGGAACATGAAACTGAGCGTGCCTTCCGGTAGTTATTCCAGCAAAGATTGGTACGATATTGATAACGATTACATCAAAAAAGATTTTAAAGTTGCATCTACTGTAAGGGTGGGTACAGAATACCGTTTTACTCCGCAATTTTCAGGAAGATTGGGTTACGCATGGATGCAGAACCCGTATGATGCTGATTTTTCTAAAGCAGGAGATGCCGCTGTATCTGGTTCAAACACCATCTACAGAATGGAAGGTGATACCCATTACCTCACCGGAGGATTGGGTTATCGGTTCAACAGAAATTTCTATGCCGATCTGGCGGTGGTTTATCAAACCCAGGAAGACCAGCTGTATCCGTTTCCGAACCTGTTTACCTATAACGGTGATACACGGGAAGAACTAGTTATTGATGCATCTCCCTTTACCCTGAAAAACAGATCCGTAAGAGGATTGCTGACACTCGGGTACAGGTTTTAGATAATTCATGTTAATTTTTTAGTGCCGGGCTGTCCTTATAGATTGCCCGGTTTTTTTGTGGTTATTTGCGAAGGGTGTCCACTTCCGACAAGGTAATGTTGTCACCTATGGTTATTTCTGATTTTTGTGGGGCAACTGGGATCACGTGATAATCCTCAATCTTCTCCACACCTTCCAGTTGCCATTTATTCGCGTTTAGCATTTCGGTCAACAGGGTCTTCATCTGCATCGATGCAATTTTCATCAATCCGCTTTTTAATGCTGCCTGTTTTACCTGTTCTTTTGCCAGCCCTTGAATGAGTTGCAAATCTTTCCGGCTAATAAAGTTAAACAGGTCATCCTCGAAATAATAATAATCGAAATCCGGGTCAAGGGAAAGAATCTCTGGAGCCGGGAAGGTGAGTAGTTTTATTATTTTATTTTCATTATCCACTTCCCATTTGCATTTTTCAATATCATAACCAATCAGCACTTTAGCTTTTACAATGACCAGGGCTTTTTTGGTCGAAGGAATAAACTTTAGCAGTTTTTTTGTGTTCTCATAGTTATAGATTTCATTCAACTGGCCTTCAGCTACCACAATTTTAAACACCCTGCGGATACTTTCAACAACGGTATGGGAAGTAACGTTCGTTGAACTGCCAATACTGCTTGATGGGTAAATCAATTTGAAAATCAAAAAAGCAATAACCGCACCGATGATCGACCCAAAAATCAATAATCCCAACGTATTGTTTTCGGGCACCGCATAATGCGGTCTGAAAAAGGTAGCGTATATAAATCCGGTGAGAAGCAGCACAAGAAACATAGCTGTCAATCCAATAACAAGTTTAAATTTTCTCATTGAGGCTTTGTAGATTAATGCAGAGGCAAAGTTAAGAAAATCTTTTCCTTGGAAACAAAAGAGTTAGCAAATATTCTTCTTCAGTCGGCGTTTTAGTCAAAAAATGAGATTTAATTCGGTTATTTTTGTGTAAATTTGCAAACTAAAACAGTAAATGTACAAATACTCCTTCCTTTCCGGTTCTACAATCCATTCGTTGATTTCCTCCAAGTCAGCAAATCACTTATTTTTTTATCCGTATGAAGCATTCTGACAGAAGAAACTTTTTAAAACAAACGGCAGCTTTGGGCGCTATTGCTGCAGCACCAGTACTGACAAGTTGCCGTTCAAAAGGAAAAGGAAACGATATAAGCGGTAAGTTTATGCATCACGTTTTTTTCTGGCTTAAGCAGCCTGACGATGAAAAAGTAAAACGTGACTTTCGCGAAGCGTTAATTAAACTGGCATCTGTGGAAACCGTTCGGTTCAGGCATATAGGTACTCCGGCAGCCACAAACCGTGAAATTATTGATACCACATATACGTTTTCACTGCTTGTTGTTTTCGATGACGAAAATGGACACGATGTGTATCAGACACATCCCATCCACGACGAATTCCGCGAAAAATACGCCAATTGGTGGACACGTGTACTGATTTATGATACAAAGTAGAAGGTGACAGGCATCAGCCCTTTGGACGTTTTTCCGACTGAAATCTGTTAGAGAAGAGAGCTGAAGCCTGAAGTCAGCAATTAAAAACATACAGAACGTTTTGAACAAAAATAAAAATGGACAAATCAATCAAAAAAATTATCTTATTGGGGTCAGGAGCATTAAAGATCGGACAGGCAGGTGAGTTCGATTATTCAGGATCACAAGCATTAAAGGCCTTGAGGGAGGAAGGAATAAGCACGGTACTTATCAATCCTAACATTGCAACCATACAAACTTCCGAGGGGGTGGCGGACACGGTTTATTTCCTTCCGATCACCCCGTTTTTTGTAGAGAAAGTGATTCAGAAAGAAAAACCCGATGGCATTTTGCTGGCTTTTGGCGGACAAACGGCACTAAATTGCGGGACGGAACTGTATCAAAGCGGTGTACTGGATAAATATGATGTAAAAGTGCTGGGCACCTCAGTTGAAGCGATAATGATTACCGAAGACCGGGATTTGTTTGTAAAGAAACTCAACCAGATTGATGCCAAAACACCGGTTTCGCAAGCGGTGGAAAGCATGGAAGATGCACTGAAAGCGGCTCATACAATTGGTTTTCCCGTAATGGTACGCTCAGCTTACGCACTGGGTGGCCTGGGCTCGGGAATTTGCACCAACGAAGAAGAGTTTGTTACGCTTTGCGAAAGCGCCCTTTCGTTCTCGAAACAGATTCTGGTGGAAGAGAGCCTGAAAGGATGGAAAGAAATTGAGTTTGAAGTTATCCGCGACAAAAATGACCACTGTTTTACAGTCGTTCCCATGGAAAATTTTGACCCGTTGGGAATACATACGGGAGAAAGTATTGTTGTGGCACCCATCATTACTCTTTCCAGGGAACAGATAGCCTTGTTGGAAGACATAGCCCGCCGTGTTGTACGCCATATCGGGATAGTGGGTGAATGCAACATCCAATATGCGTTTAACGTGGAAACCAATGATTATCGCATTATCGAAATCAATGCCCGCCTGAGCCGCTCATCGGCACTGGCCTCCAAGGCTTCGGGTTATCCGCTGGCGTTTGTGGCAACCAAGTTGGCATTGGGTTATTCACTTGATCAGATCGGCGAAATGGGTACGCTCAATTCGGCTTATGTGGCCCCAAAAGTGGATTACATGATTGTAAAAATCCCCCGCTGGGACTTGTCTAAATTCGCCGGAGTGAGTCGTGAGATTGGCTCATCCATGAAATCAGTGGGTGAAATCATGTCTATCGGGCAATCGTTTGAAGAGATCATCCAGAAAGGGTTGCGCATGATCGGGCAAGGTATGCACGGCTTTGTAGGCAACCGCGACCTTACATTCGATAACGTGGAAGAAGCACTGTCCAATCCTACGGATTTGCGCATCTTTGCCATTGCCGATGCTTTTGAAAAAGGATTCACGGTAGACCGGATTGAATCGCTGACAAAGATTGACAAATGGTTTCTCGAAAAGCTGGAGAATATTTACAACTACACACATGTGCTTACCCAATACAAGAAAATAGAGGACCTGCCAAAAGAGGTCCTTGCGGAAGCGAAAAGACTGGGATTCTCCGATTTTCAGATAGCCCGTTACGTGGAAAACCCACAGGGAACAATGGAACCCGAATTGATCCGTGTGCGCGAATGGCGGAAAAAGCAACACGTCTTGCCTGTTGTCCGGCGTATCAACACAGTGGCATCGGAAGACCCGGAGAAAACCAATTATCTCTATTTCACGTACGGATCAGACAAAGCCTACCAACCTGTGAAATCGGGTAAGGAAGTAATCATCGTCCTGGGTTCGGGAGCGTATCGCATCGGGTCGTCGGTTGAGTTCGACTGGTGTTCGGTAAATGCCGTAGAGACTGCACGTAAATTGGGTTACGAGTCAGTAATGATCAATTATAACCCTGAAACGGTATCCACCGATTACGATATGTGCGACAGGTTATACTTCGACGAACTTACTTTTGAACGTACGCTCGACGTTATTGACATTGAGGTTCCCAAAGGAGTAATCGTATCCATGGGTGGGCAGATTCCAAATAACCTGGCCATGAAGCTGCATCGCCAAAACGCGCCCATTTTAGGGACATCTCCCGAATCGATTGACCGTGCGGAAAACCGGCACAAGTTCTCTGCCATGCTCGATAGGTTGGGTATCGACCAGCCGCGATGGAAAGAGCTTTCGAGCTACGAAGAAGTGGATAAGTTTGTTGAAGAAGTAGGATTCCCGGTATTGATCCGTCCGTCGTATGTGCTTTCGGGAGCAGCCATGAACGTTTGTTATGACAAAGAACAGATGCACCGTTTTCTCGAAATGGCCGCCAACGTGTCCAAAGAATATCCGGTAGTAGTTTCTGTTTTCATGCAAAATGCCAAGGAGGTGGAAATGGATGCTGTGGCAAAAGAAGGCGAAATTGTGGAATATGCCATTTCTGAGCACGTGGAGTTTGCAGGTGTGCATTCAGGTGACGCCACACTGGTTTTCCCGGCACAAAAAATATACTTCGAAACCATGCGCCGCATCAAGAAGATATCTCGGCAGATTGCCAAAGAGTTGAATATAAGTGGGCCGTTTAATATTCAGTTTCTAGCTAAAAACAATGAAATAAAGGTCATCGAGTGTAATTTGCGCGCCTCGCGTTCATTCCCGTTTGTCTCCAAAGTCATCAAGCATAACTTTATCGACACAGCAACCCGTGTAATGCTGGGAGCCTCTTACAACAAACCGGACGGCACTGTTTTCGATCTCGACCACATCGGTGTGAAATCGTCACAATTCTCCTATTCCCGCTTACAGAAGTTTGATCCGATTTTGGGAGTAGACATGGCCTCGACGGGAGAAGTGGGCTGTATAGGCGACGACTTTAATGAGGCTATTCTTAAATCGATGCTTTCGGTAGGATACCGGATTCCCAGAAAAGGAATCCTGATTTCGTCGGGAGAAGTGAAATCAAAAGTGGATTTGTTGGAAGCCTGCAAACTGCTCCATGCCAAAGGGTACGACTTGTATGCGAGCCACGGGACACAACAATTTCTGACCGATAACGGCGTTGCAGCTACCGATGTGAATTGGCCGGATGAAGGAGGCGAACACAACATTCAGGAGATGATTACCCACAATAAGTTCGATCTGATTATCAATATCCCCAAGGATGTTACCCGACGCGAGCTTACCAACGGTTACATTATCCGGCGCACTGCGGTGGATTTTAACGTTCCGCTTATCACCAACGCACGGTTGGCATCGGCTTTTATTACTGCTTTCTGCATGTTGGATGTAGAGCAGTTGAAAATCAAAAGCTGGCAGGAGTACTGAATCTGCCGGTTCAGACCCTTCTTCTGAATTCGGAGCACACAATGGCTGCAGCCACAGCCACATTTAGTGATTCCGATGTTTGAGAATTTGTTGGATAATTAGGAATAAACAGTTTATGGGTAATGAGTTTTTGAATATCGGGGGAAATTCCTTTTCCCTCGTTCCCCATAACAATAAATCCGTTTTTCGGTAATTCTGCTTTGTAAATGTTTTCACCTTCCAGTAATGTACCGAAAATAGGCAATGAGTTATTTCTAGTTAACAAGTCCTTCAGGTCTACATAATGAACATTGACCCGTGCAATAGCCCCCATGGTAGCTTGTACTGTTTTGGGGTTGAAAATGTCGGCGGTATCGGGTGAACAGAAAACGTGTTGAATGCCAAACCAGTCGCTCAACCGGACAATGGTACCCATATTACCCGGGTCCTGAATTCCGTCGAGGATAAGGTGCAACTTACCAACAAACTCAATTTCCTCAAGAGCCTGTTTGGGTTGATAAAAAATACCGATAAGTTGCGGCGGGGTTTTCAGGAGAGAGGCGCGTTTCAGTTCATCGGGGGTAGCTTCTACCATCTCTTCTGCCGATAAACGCGGGATCTCCTGCAAAATATCCGGTAATCCGGCTAAAAACTGGCACCGGCAATTACCAAGCAAATCGAGAACCAATTTTTTTCCTTCGGCAACAAACGTACCGTGTTCGCTGCGGTACTTTTTTTCACTTAAAGACCGAATCTGTTTTATTCTGTTTTTACTCAGCGGCATTTCTGTTGTATTAAACGTTGCAAAGGTAGTTAATAAATTAAAAGAGTCAAATATCCACAAAATGATGTCAATTTTCACACCCCTTTATTTTTAAAAAACCGTATCTTTGTATGATAAGAAACTGTTCCACGAATTACATCAATAAGGATCCGTTAGAAACTGATAAAAATAAATATTTCCTAATCTTATGAATGACAATGCATTAATGAACAAAGCGGCCGATAATATCCGCATCCTGTCGGCATCAATGGTAGAAAAAGCAAAATCAGGACACCCGGGAGGCCCTATGGGTGGTGCTGATTTTATTAACGTTCTCTACAGCGAATTTCTGGAATACGATCCCGAAAACCCTCATTGGGAAGGCCGTGACCGGTTTTTCCTCGATGCGGGACATATGTCGCCTATGTTCTATTCGGTTTTGTGTTTAAGCGGTAAGTTCTCGATAGACGAGACCAAAGCATTCCGCCAGTGGGGTAGCCCCACACCCGGCCATCCGGAACGGGATATCGAACGGGGAATTGAAAACACTTCGGGGCCTCTGGGGCAAGGACACGCTTACGGTGCCGGTGCCGCTGTTGCCGCTAAGTTTTTAAAAGCTCGCTTGGGAGATGCCATTGATCATACTATTTATGCATACATTACGGACGGTGGTATTCAGGAAGAGATTTCACAAGGGGTTGGACGGCTTGCCGGCCACTTGGGATTGGATAATTTCATCATGTTTTATGATTCCAATAACATTCAGCTTTCTACCACTACAGACGCCGTTACAAGTGAAGATGTAGCCAAGAAATACGAAGCGTGGAACTGGAAAGTGATCACGATAGACGGGAACAATGTGGATGAAATCCGCAAAGCGTTAACGGAAGCCAAGGCGGAAAAAGAACGCCCGACACTGATTATCGGTAATACCATCATGGGGCGTGGTGCTTTGGCAGCAGATTGCACATCGTTTGAATGCCAGGTATCCACACACGGACAACCCCTAAGTGCAGCAGGAGCTGATTTTGCTCAAACCGTTAAAAACTTGGGAGGTGATCCGGAAAATCCTTTTGTTATTTTCCCCGAAGTTACAGCACTTTACGATAAGAGAAAAAAAGAACTCAACGATATCGTAGCTGCTAAAAAAGCAAGGTACAATGTATGGGCAAAAGCCAATCCCGAACTTGCAGCGAAAAAACACCGCTGGTTTGCCCGGGAACTGCCCGAAATCGATTGGGCCTCTATCGGGCAAAAACCGGATAACGCTACTCGTGCAGCATCGGCGACCGTCCTGGGCGTTTTGGCTCAAAAAGTAGAAAACATGATTGTTGCTTCAGCCGACTTGTCAAATTCCGACAAAACAGACGGTTTTTTAAAGTATACGAAAGCATTTGAAAAGAATGATTTCTCCGGAGCATTTTTGCAAGCCGGTGTAGCCGAGTTCACCCTGTCAGCCATGTGTATCGGAATGAGTTTGCACGGAGGCGTTATTCCTGCGTGCGGTACGTTCTTCGCCTTCTCCGATTACATGAAGCCGGCAATTCGTGTAGCCGCCTTGATGGGAACGCCCGTTATTTTCATCTGGACTCACGATGCTTTCCGAGTAGGAGAAGACGGGCCAACACACCAACCCGTTGAACAGGAAGCACAAATCCGGTTGTTGGAAAAGCTACAAAATCACCACGGACAAAATTCGATGCTTGTTCTCCGTCCTGCAGATGTGCATGAAACGACAGTCGCCTGGAAAATGGCGTTGGAAAATGCACAGACGCCTACAGGGTTGATCTTATCGAGACAGAACATCAAGGATCTACCCGCTGCAGGATCCCGGTACAAAGAAGCATTACAAGCTGAAAAAGGAGCTTACGTGGTACAGGATGAGAATGACTATGATGTGATTCTCCTGGCTTCGGGCTCGGAAGTCTCCACACTTGCAGAGGGAGCAGAACTACTGAAAGCCGATGGTATAAAAACGCGAATCGTCTCTGTTCCATCAGAAGGATTGTTCCGCAGTCAAACCAAAGAATACCAGGAATCGATTCTGCCTGAAGGCAAAAAGAAATTCGGTTTAACCGCTGGACTCCCTGTAACGCTAGAAGGCCTGGTCGGTGCAGACGGAAAAGTATGGGGAATGAATTCTTTTGGATTTTCGGCACCCTACAAGATCCTGGATGAAAAACTCGGCTACACGGGTAAAAACGTGTATGAGCAAGTGAAAAAATTACTATAACAAGTTTTGAGTTTAAATAAAAAAATCATGTCTTTATTCGATAAAACAGAGAAACCCATTGGATTGGCTTCAGACCATGCTGGTTTTGCGGCCAAACAAATTGTTATCAAACTGTTGACGGAAAAGGGAATTCCTTTCAAAGATTTTGGTGCCTATTCCGAAGAAAGTTCAGATTATGCCGATTTTGCCCATCCCCTGGCAACAGCCGTTGAGAACGGAGAATGTTATCCTGGAATTGCTGCTTGTGGATCGGGGAACGGTATAAATATGACGATGAACAAGCACCGGGATATTCGCTCCGCCCTCTGCTGGAACAAAGAAGTAGCTTATCTGGCGCGCGCTCACAACAATGCTAATGTGTTGGCCTTGCCAGGCAGGCTGCTAAACGAGGAAGAAATTTACGAAATCCTGGTAACCTTTCTCAATACGCCTTTCGAAGGTGGTAGACACGAGAGAAGAATCAACAAGATTCCCTGCGAATAAGAGAGTTTGTTGTATTTGAACGCCAATGGCAAAAAGAAGACGGGCTGCATACAGCCGCGGGAAACGACTAAAATTAAGCAAAAATGGACGACAGGTTGTTTGGCTTATTGTCGTTTTTCTGGCTGCTCTTTTTGCCGTTGGCGTTTATCGGTTCATCCGCTTTTCGACGAATGAAATATTTCATTCTTTTGACCATCCACAGTTCTCTCAAAAGTACCTGGTTCGCGGGGTAGACGTCTCTCATCATAATTCTTATATCAACTGGCACCAACTCCGGGAAGAAAACATTACGTTTGTCTATCTGAAATCAACCGAAGGATCGAAGCACAAAGACAGGGATTACAAGAAAAATTATAAAGTAGCCAAAGATGCGGGCCTGAGAATTGGCTCCTACCATTTTTACACTTTCGGACGGGACGGTAAAAAACAGGCACAGCATTTCATACGAAATTCGACGCTGCAATCCGGCGACATGATTCCAGCCATAGATGTTGAACATTCTGCTATCAACCGTGCCTGCAACGATAAAGAGTCGCACGGGAGAATGATAAAAGAGCTCAGAAACCTCGAGTCGGCACTGTTTAAACAATACGGCAAACGTCCGGTAATATATACCAACAAGGAATGCTATAAAATGTATATAAAGGATAATTTTCCAGACAACCCGTTATGGATATGCGACTTACATAAAGAACCCGGCGGTGACTATAAGAACTGGGTAATGTGGCAATTTTCGCATACAGGAAAAATTTCCGGTGTTGTTAACGATATCGACCTGAATTATTACCGCAATTCATTTGATGACTTTAAAAAATTGTTATTACCTTAGCGCAATGATATTCAGAAAAATAAAACACCTGTTGATTTTGCTCTTTTCGCTTTCCGTTGTTTCGGGATGCGAAGACAGTATGCGTTTTGATAACGATCCACGCAGTAATTTCGACGCACTTTGGAAGATTCTCGATGAGAATTATTGTTTCTTTGAATACAAGGAAATTGACTGGGATGCCGTGTACAAAAAGTACGGTTCAAGGGTAAAGAACGATATGGGAAACTACGCCCTTTTCAACCTAATGGGTGAAATGCTCTCCGAGCTGAAAGACGGACATGTAAACTTGATTGCCTCGCACGACATGTCCCGTTATTGGAGTTGGACGGAGGATTTCCCGTTAAACTTTGACCCGAATATTCAGAAAAAATACCTTGAGCGAGATTTCGCCATTGCCGGTGGAATGTATTATAAAATTTTGGACGATAATATCGGCTACGTTTACTACGGTAGCTTTTCGAACGATATCGGTGACGCAAATATGTCGCAGGTATTAAGCCAGATGGCTGTTTGTAAAGGAATCATCTTTGATGTCCGCAACAATGGAGGAGGCAGTTTAACCAACGTAGAGCGAATTGCTTCACGATTTTTCAACGAAAAAACACTGGTAGGATATATTTCACACAAGATTGGTAAAGGGCATTCCGACTTTTCTGATTTTTATCCCAAATACGTGAACAGCTACGACAAGATAAGGTATCAAAAGCCGGTAATTGTTCTGACCAACAGAAGTTGTTACAGCGCCACGAACGACTTCGTAAACGTTATGAAACATGCCCCAAACGCTACAATTATTGGGGATAAAACCGGCGGCGGGAGCGGATTACCTTTCTCGTCGGAACTACCAAATGGCTGGTCTATCCGGTTTTCCGCATCACCCATGTACAATGTTAACAAGGAACATATCGAATTCGGTATCGAACCCGATGTATATGTTTCCATGACTGAAAGTGACAAATCAAAAGGAAAAGACTCCATTATCGAAAAAGCGAGGGAACTGATTCATTCTTCAGGTCGATGACGACCCTTAAATTATCTCAATGCCTTGCGCTTCGCACATTTCCAATGCCATTTGGCGCAGACGGAATTTTTGTATTTTACCGCTTCCTGTCATTGGGAATTGACTGATAAAGAACACGTATCTTGGAATTTTGTACCGGGCAATATGATCCTTGCAAAAATCGCGGACATCTTCACGCGTCAGTTCTTTTCCCTCTTTTAGGATAATAAAAGCACCCACGTCCTCCCCATATCTGGGTGAAGCCACTGCTACTACCTGCACATCCCTGACTTCAGGCATTTTATAAAGAAAATCCTCTACTTCTTTGGGAGAAATGTTTTCTCCGCCCCTAATAACCATGTCTTTGATCCTTCCCGTGATACGATAATTGCCGTCTTCGTCTTTCATACCCAGGTCGCCCGAGTGCAGGTATCCATTAGCATCAATTACCTGAGCAGTTGCTTCCGGGTTTTTGTAATAACCCTTCATCACATTATAACCGCGACAGCACATTTCTCCTTCTACTCCTACGAGACATTCTCTTCCTGTAACCGGATCAAGCACCTTAACATCGGTAAACTCATAGGCACGCCCTACGGTTGAACAACGTACCCCGAATGGATCATCAACATGGGTTTGTGTCATTCCCGGCGAGGTTTCAGTAAGTCCATACACGCTGGTAATGTCCATAAACATTTTTTCGTTTACCTGCTTCATCAGTTCTACCGGACAAAGCGAACCAGCCATTATTCCCGTCCGCAACGAACTCATATCGAACAAAGGGAACATGGGATGATTCAACTCGGCAATAAACATAGTAGGAACGCCGTGCAAGACGGTACAGCGCTCCTTGTGAATAGAAGCCAGAACCAATAGCGGATCAAATCTCTCCACCATTACCTGGGTGCTCCCATGAGTGAGGCAACACATCGTAGCCAACACTACGCCAAAACAATGGAACAAAGGAACGCAGATACAGCACTTATCATCGGGTGTGAATTTCATGTGGACACCCGTTAAATAACCGTTGTTGGTGATGTTGTGGTGGCTGAGCATCACGCCTTTTGGAAATCCGGTTGTTCCCGATGTATACTGCATATTCACTATATCGTGGCAACCGGTCTGCTCTCGGAGCGCACGGAACTCATCTTTGGGACGGCTGGCACCTACTAAAAGAAGCTCAGCTGTGTTGTACATCCCGCGGAATTTTTCCTGTCCAATATATACCACATTCCTCATCCCGGGAAAACGGTCGTTTTTGAGTTTTCCGCGTTGTGTGGTTCTCAATTCCGGCAAAAGTTCATAAATCATATCAATATAATCACTACCGGGGATTCCTTCAGTTAGGCATAGCGTGTGCATATCCGCATTTTTCAGCACAAAAGCCAGTTCTTCGGTTTTGTAGTTAGTGTTAACAGTCACTGCCACAGCACCTATTTTTGCCGTGGCATAAAGCACTGTTAACCAATCGGGAACATTTTGTGCCCAAATCCCTACGTTAGTTCCTCGGGTTACTCCGATCGATAACAGCCCATTGGCCATGTTGTTTACCCGTTCATCGAACGACTTCCATGTGAAGCGAAGGTTTCGATCGGAATATACAATATATTCTTTATCAGGGGTTTCATTGGCCCAGTACTCGAGCCAATCACCTAGTGTCTTCTCAAAAAGTTGCATAAAACGATGAATTAATTAGGGGTGTATACTACCGCAAGAACCTGAGCAGGCTCATCGTTGGCTGAGGTCACCAAATGTTCTACAACGGAGTCGTA
>JABNAD010000466.1_pt1 | contig 23683 bp, 16 predicted proteins | sample 7240381 | NCBI WGS metagenome assembly JABNAD01 (sample SAMN11332834, study PRJNA596920) | anaerobic digester metagenome | biome: digested sludge; isolation source: digested sewage sludge-derived enrichment culture grown on H2/CO2 | place: Germany: Goettingen
AGGTTACTCTTTATGAAACTGTTGAAGAAACATTGAAATATCTGAAAAGCAAAAACATAAAGCTTGGAATTGCCACATCAAGGCTGAGGCATTCCACGGTGTCAGCACTTGAAAATTTCAACATAAACTGTTACTTCGATTCTGTTGTATCAGCCGATGATGTGCAAAAGCACAAACCAGACAAGGAACCTCTCATGAAAGTAATCAATGAACTCAATACTACAGCTGACAGGACATTGTATGTGGGAGATTCAAAATTTGATATGGAATGTGCCATAAACGCTTCTACAACTCCTGTGCTTGTGGGGTGGCAGTCAAATTCCAGGGAACTGGCTGAGAAATATAATATAAAGCATGTCCTTGACAAAATGTGGGACATAACTAAATTAATTTAAAAATTCGCCGGCTGGCTAGATGGCGTGCTGTCCAGGAAAATATTAACAATTTTTACTGGACAGTCAGCCACAATACGGCTGACTTGTTTTCCTTAAAATCCAAAGGCAAATGGATAAGAGGCAATATAAAAATGTAAAGGAAGGGTGGATTATGGAACTAAAAAATTTAATGGTTGGAAAAAATGAGGGCATTTGCACAATTACAATAAACAACCCTCAGACATTGAACGCTTTGAATGCAGAAGTGCTTAATGAACTTGAATTTGTATTTGACGGGCTCAAATGTGATGATGAAGTGTCAGTGGTTGTTCTCACAGGTGAGGGAAAAGCTTTTGTTGCAGGAGCTGACATTGCGTACATGAATACTCTGGACCCGGCAGGAGCTAAAAAATTCGGCCAGGACGGCGCAAGATTATTCAGAAAAATTGAAACATTGGACAAGACTGTAATTGCAGCAGTAAATGGTTTTGCCCTTGGAGGAGGCTGTGAGCTTGCAATGGCATGCGACATAAGAATTGCATCTGTTAAAGCAAAGTTCGGTCAGCCTGAAGTAGGTCTTGGAATAATTCCGGGTTTTTCAGGAACACAAAGACTCCCAAGACTTGTAGGAATGGGAAGAGCAAAAGAACTCATATTCGCAGGCGGCCATATTGATGCTGAAGAAGCATACAGAATTGGTCTTGTGAACAAAGTTACAGAAAAAGAAACTCTCATGGAAGAAACATACAAAATGGCTGAAAAAATAAAAGCAAATTCAAGAACAGCCGTAAAATATGCCAAGGAAGCAATTAACAAGGGATTAGAAACAGACATAGAAACAGGAATTTCATATGAGTCAAACTTGTTTGCTCTGTGCTTTTCATGTGAAGACCAAAAAGAAGGCATGACAGCTTTTGCAGAAAAAAGAAAGCCTCAGTTCAAATAATAAATTATAAATTAATGTATAAAGAAAAGTATACGTTTGCACGGCCGTGATTGTGATAGTATTGGCAATTGTAGGTTGATTTAAAGTCAATGAAGACCGCGAATTTTTTTGCGGTCTTCATTTTTTAAAAAAATATGTAGTAAAATTGAACAAAATATCAAATAAGGGTTGAATTTTATTTTCTTTTTTAGTATAATCATAATGTTTGGTAATTGTCAAACAAAAGGGTTAAATTAACAGGTGAAAACTTGTTAAAGGGCGAAAATAAGGGTCAATAAAAAATTTAAGGGAGTGAAATGATGAATTTTCAATTAAGCAAGGAACACGAAATGGCAAGACAGCTTTTCAGAAGTTTTGCTGTCAACGAAGTGGAGCCATTGGCACAAGAAATTGACGAACAAGAAAGATTTCCACTTGAAACTGTTGAAAAAATGCAGAAATATGGTTTCATGGGAATTCCATTTCCAAAACAATACGGCGGACAGGGATGCGACTATTTAACTTATGCAATGGCAGTTGAAGAATTGTCAAAAGTATGCGCTACTACAGGCGTTATCGTATCTGCACACACATCATTATGTGGTTCACCACTGTTGGAATTTGGAACAGAAGAACAAAAGCAAAAATATTTGACTAAAATTGCATCAGGTGAGTGGATAGGCGCATTCGGTCTTACAGAACCTGGAGCAGGAACTGATGCTGCAGGACAGCAGACAAAAGCAGTTCTTGACGGAGACAACTACATTTTAAACGGAAGCAAAATATTTATAACTAATGCATCTTATGCAGATGTTTATATAGTTATGGCAATGACTGACAAATCACAAGGAACAAAAGGCATTTCAGCATTCATAGTTGAAAGCACATTCCCTGGATTTTCAATAGGAAAGAAAGAATTAAAAATGGGTATCAGAGGTTCAGCAACATGTGAACTGATATTTGAAGACTGTGTAGTTCCAAAAGAAAATCTTCTTGGAAAAATTGGACAGGGCTTCAAAATCGCCATGAAGACTCTTGACGGCGGAAGAATAGGAATAGCAGCTCAGGCTCTTGGTATTGCTCAAGGAGCAATAGATGAAACTGTGAAGTATGTTAAGGAAAGAAAACAGTTCGGAAGATCAATTTCTCAGTTCCAGAACACACAGTTCCAGTTGGCTGAAATGCAGACAAAAGTAGATGCAGCTAGACTCTTGGTTTACAGAGCAGCATGCAGCAAAGATGCAGGAGCAGCTTACGGAGTAGATGCCGCAATGGCAAAATTGTTCGCAGCAGAAACAGCAATGGAAGTAACAACAAAGGCTGTTCAGCTTCATGGAGGATATGGATACACAAGAGACTATCCTGTTGAAAGAATGATGAGAGACGCTAAGATAACTGAAATTTATGAAGGAACTTCAGAAGTTCAAAGAATGGTTATCAGCGCTAATATGTTGAAATAGGGAGGCAGAAGACGTGAATATAGTAGTATGTATAAAACAGGTGCCTGATACAACAGAAGTCAGACTAGATCCTAAAACAAACACATTAATAAGAGACGGCGTTCCAAGCATCATCAACCCAGATGACAAAGCAGGCCTGGAAGCAGCAATAAGATTGAAAGATGAAATAGGAGCACATGTAACAGTAGTTTCCATGGGACCACCACAGGCAGATTTGGCTTTGAGAGAAGCACTGGCTATGGGAGCAGACGAAGCAATACTTGTTACTGACAGAGCATTTGGAGGAGCAGACACATGGGCAACTTCAACAACACTGGCAGCGGCTCTTAAAAATCTTGAATATGATTTGATAATTACCGGAAGACAAGCTATAGACGGAGATACAGCTCAAGTTGGACCTCAGATAGCTGAACACTTGAATCTTCCTAACATAAGCTATGCAGAAGAAATCAAAATAGAAGATAATCACATCATTGTAAAAAGACAATATGAAGACAGATATCACACAATAAAAGCAAAATTGCCTATACTCATTACAGCGCTGGCAGAACTAAACAAGCCTCGTTACATGACACCGGGCGGAATTTTTGATGCTTTCAGAGAAAAACAAGTAAAAGTTTGGACACTGAAAGATTTGACTGTAGATTTGGACAACATTGGCTTAAAAGGCTCTCCTACAAAGGTTAAAAAATCATTTACAAAGGGCGCTAAGTCCGCAGGAAAGGTATTTAACCTTGAACCATTGGAATCAGCTGAACTGATAGTTGATAAAATGAAAGAAAAGTTTATTTTATAGTAGGAGGCGGACGATGAATATTTCTGAATATAAAGGAATTTTTGTTTTTGCCGAACAAAGAGACCGTAAAGTACAAAAAGTAGCCCTTGAACTTATCGGAAAGGGAAAACAACTGGCAAAAGATTTAAACACAACAGTAACTGCAGTTCTTCTTGGACATGACATGATGGACGAAGCAAAAAAACTTTGCTATGCAGGAGCAGACAATGTAATTTATGTTGACGATGAAATCCTTGATGTATACATGACAGAACCATATGTATACACAATGAATAAAATAATCGAAGATAAAAAACCAGATATAGTAATATACGGAGCAACAGCAATAGGAAGAGACATGGCTCCAAGAGTATCAGCAAGAGTTCACACAGGACTTACAGCAGACTGTACAGGACTGACAATTGAACCGGATGATGAAAATCCAGAAAAACTGAACCTCATGATGACAAGACCTGCATTTGGTGGAAACCTGATGGCAACAATAGCATGCCCAAATCACAGACCACAGATGGCAACAGTAAGACCTGGAGTTATGCAGGCACTGAAAATGTCAGATCAAAATCCAGTAAACATCGAGCAGTACAAGGTAGAAATTCCTGCAGACTGCAAAAATGTTGAAATACTTGACATTACAAAAATAATTCAGCAAAGAATGAATATAGAAGATGCAAAAGTATTGGTATCAGGCGGCAGAGGAATGCACGGTCCTGAAAACTATCCAATGCTTGAAGAACTGGCTGGACTTCTTGGAGGAACAATTTCAGCATCAAGAGCAGCAGTTGATGCAGGATGGGTGCCAAAAGACAGACAGGTAGGACAGACAGGAAAGACAGTAAGACCAAATCTGTACATTGCATGCGGTATTTCCGGGGCAATACAGCACTTGGCCGGAATGGAAGAATCTGATTACATCATAGCAATCAACAAGGATGCATCAGCTCCTATATTTGATGTGGCTGATGTTGGAATAGTAGGAGATATTTTCAAAATAGTTCCTCTTCTTATTGAACAGCTGAAACAAGAAAAGAGCAAAGAAGATAAATAACAAAATGGTGAACAGAAATCCTGTTCACCATTTTTTCTTTTTAAGCTATATATCAATCCCATATTTCTTTAATTTGTTATACAGGCTGCTGCGGTCAATGCCTAACAACTTTGCAGCATTAGATTTATTGCCCTTTGCTTCAATAAGCGTCTTAATGATTTTTTCTTTTTCAATTTCAGCAGTGACATCATTGAGAGAGCTGGTGTTTAATAATTGCCTGGTTTCTTCGTTTTTTTTATACATTCTTGACAATAAGAAATCAAAGTGTTCTAATTGCAATGAACCTTTTCCTGCAGCTATGCAGGCACGCTCAATGACATGCTTTAATTCTCTCACGTTTCCTGTCCATGAATACTGATAAAACAGAGCATAAACATCATTTTTAATATATGTTATTTCTAGTCCGTGTGATTTATTAAATTCTTCAATAAAATATTTGCACAGAAGAGGAATGTCTTCAGGGCGTTCTCTAAGGGGCGGAATATTGATTTCTACAACATTTATTCTGTAAAATAAGTCCCTTCTGAACAATCCTTTTTCCACTTGTTCTTCAATGTTCTGATTTGTGCAGCAAATGACACGCACATCAATTTTTATTGTTTTTAAACCGCCTACTCTCTCCAGTTCACCTTCCTGCAGAACTCTCAGAAGTTTAGACTGAAGGCTTAAAGGCATTTCACCGATTTCATCAAGAAGTATAGTTCCTTGATTTGCAAGTTCAAACTTTCCTATTTTGCCTTCCTTGGAAGCGCCTGAAAATGATCCGGGCTCATAACCAAAAAGTTCCGATTCCAACAAGTCTTTTGGAATGGCAGCACAGTTTATTTTTACAAAATTATTGTTTCGCCTGTTGCTCAACTCATGAACGGCATTGGAAAAAACCTCTTTTCCGGTTCCTGTTTCTCCTGTAATTAAAAATGTCAAATCTGATTTTGCAAATCTTTCAATTGTATCTTTAATTATCATGATTGATTTGGAGTCACTTACTATATTGTTTATGGGTTTTTGAGATCTACCCGACAATTCTGATATTTTTTTCTTATACTCCAGATTTTCTTTTTGCAGTTCTTTAATTTGTTGGTTTAATATTGAAACTTCATTTAAGTTATAGAATGTAGCTGTACTTATTACGCCATAAAGTATGTCGTTTTCGATAATTGGAATTCTGTTGCACACAACAGTCTGGCCGTTTTTAAGTGTAAATAAGTGCCCTATGTCTTCCTTTCTAGTCATGATGATTCGAGGAATTTCAGAATTAGGTATAATATCTTGAATAGGTTTACCTAGGAAGTCTTCTTCTTTAATATTAAGCAATTCCTGATAATTTTTACTTATGAAAACTACAATTCCCGCTTCATCGGTAATGATAGCATAATACATACATCTAAGAGCTTTATTCAATATACTTTGAAGTTTTTCATCTTTATTTTTTTGCATCATTATCCTCCTGAACAGCATAATAATTATAGCATATCTTTTTATACGGTTCCATATAAAAAAGATATTCCAAAAATTAATAGAAGTTTGGCAATATCTTTTTGTAATTATTTTAAACTGCTATTTATTTATGTGGAAGAACAAGTGCTTCACCTGTTGTAACAACAGTACCGTCCTGGTTTGTGCAATAAGTTTTCAGAGCAACCCTATTTTTATCAGGAAATATTTCAGTTATTTCTACAGTTGCAGTGATTGTGTCGCCAAATCGAACAGGAGCTAAAAATTTCAGCGTCTGTGAAGAATATATAGTACCCGGTCCCGGAAGCTGTACACCTATGACTGCAGATATTAAAGAAGCAGACAACATTCCGTGTGCAATTCTTCCTTTGAAAAATGTGTCTTTTGCATAGCTTTCATTTAAATGCGCAGGATTTATGTCTCCGCTGATTCCGGCAAATAAATAAACATCAGTTTCTGTAATTGTTTTTGTGAAGGATGCTTTTTGTCCAACCGCCAACTGGTTAATCTTTAAACCTAACATTTAAAATACCTTTCTTGTAAGTCCATAAATCTGACGAGCTTCATCAGGAGTAGCAGCTTGTAAATCAGCTTCCTCAAGCAGTCTCTTTGCTCTTGCCACAAACTGTGCATTAGATTCAGCAGGTACTCCTTTTTTATACATTACGTTGTCTTCCATTCCTACTCTAAGATGTCCTCCCATGGCAATTGTTGCCATCATTATAGGCATGTGACCGCTTCCAATACCGCATCCTGACCATGTTGAACCTTCAGGGATTAAGCTTTTTAAGAAAACAAGATTTTCGATTGTATTAGGCAGACCACCAGGAGCTCCAAGCACAAACTGGAAGTGAAGAGGTGCCTTCAGAATGCCTTTTTTCAAATAATATAAAGCATTATGAACCATTCCTCCATCAAATATTTCAATTTCAGGTTTGATATTTGATTCTTGCAGTGCCAGTCCTAACTTTTCCAAAAATCTGGGATGATTTTCGAAAATAGTTCTATGCTGCCAGTTTAATGTACCTGCATCGTAAGAAGCCATTTCAGGCAGAAGCTGCTGCAGAGGGTATATTCTCTCTTCATCACCAAAGCCTACACTTCCTGAACTTGTAATGTTGATGCAGATGTCGCAATCTTTTTTGGCACGTATTAAGTCAATTGTTTCTTTGTATTTTGCATAATCTGTAGATGGTGAACCATCATCATTTCTCACATGTATATGTGCTATAGCAGCACCAGCCTTCCATGATTCATATACATCATCCGCAATTTCCTGCGGTGTTATTGATAGGTTAGGATTATCTTCCCTTGTAGGCCATGATCCTGTTATAGCTACTGAAATTACTCTTTTCTTTTTTAAATCACTCATTGTATCCTCCATGATAATGTTTTGTTTGTTAAAACTGTAATTAATATAGCAATCTTTATGCCAACATGTTTTTTGACTAAATTACTCGGAAATCTGAAAAGTAAAATGAAAATGTGTAGAAAATCAAATCAAAAAAATGTTAAAAGTGTAGATTTTCTAAACAATATTAATGCTTCTTTTTTTGAAAATGAGCAAAATGCACGAGTTTAGTTGTTGGCATGATTATTGCTCTACATACGGTGGCTAAGAAATTAAGCCTAAAATTTATAGGAGGATAGTATAATGAGAATAGCAATTTTTGGTTCAGGAGCAATGGGAACTGTATTAGGAGCCTTTTTAAACAAGAATGGGCTTGAAGTTGTGTTGATTGACAGCTATGCAGAGCATGTAAAGGCTCTAAACGAAAAAGGAGCACACATAATCGGATGTGTTGATATGACAGTGCCGGTTAAAGCAATTTTACCGGAACAAATGGAAGGAAAATATGATATAGTGTTTGTGTTTACTAAACAAACATCAAATGCAGAAGCTCTTCCGAAACTTAAAAATTTCCTTAATGAAGACAGTATTGTATGCACACTGCAAAACGGTGTTCCAGAATACAGCGTATCAGAGTATATAGGAGGCAACAGAACAGTAGGTGGTACTGTGCTTTGGGGTGCAACATTTATAAGCCCAGGGGTTTCTGAAGTAACTCAGGATGTTACATGTGGAGACAATTTGTTTGACATAGGTGAAATTGACGGTAAAATAACAGATAGAATTCAAAAAGTAGCAGCAGTTCTTGAACATATGGGTCCTGTATGTATAGTAGAAAATTTAATGGGAGCTCGTTGGTCTAAATTGATATTGAACAGCTGTATGAGCGGCATGTCTGCAGTTACAGGCTCTGTATTCGGAGATGTTCTCAACAATTTAAAGGCAAGTGCATGTTTAGGATTAATTGCAAGCGAAATTATAGAAGTTTGTACAGCAGCAGGAGTGAAATTTGAAGATGTTATGGGAATGGATATGAAAGACTGGGGATGGACAGCAACTTATGATGACTATGAACTGTCTCAGAGATGTTTCAGAAAGTTCTATGCTGATAAGAGAACAGCAAAAGCCAGCATGCTTCAGGATTTGGAAAAGGGTAAAAAGACAGAAGTAGATATGATCAATGGATTTGTGGTTGAGCAAGGAAAGAAATATGGAATTCCTACTCCATTTAATGATATTGCTGTTAAGGTTATTAAAGGAATAGAAAACAAAGAACTTCCATTGAGCATGGATAACCTTAAATTTTTCGACATACCTGATTTTAAAGCATAATTAAATAATAAATGAAATTTACTTTAAGTTACTATAAAATTTGAAAAGAGGTCTAATATGATTGGAATAATTGGTTTATTAGTAGCAATTGGTATTCTTGCTTTTCTGGCATACAAGGGTGTGGGTGCATTGCCGCTTACTATTGCAGCAGGATTAGTGGTAATAGTGTCAAACGGAATGAATTTATGGGAATCTTTTTCTGAATTTTACATGAATGGATATATTGGATTTTTCAAATCATACTTTTTGATATTTGCTTCCTCAGCATTATATGCAAAATTAATGGAAGACACAGGTTCAGCAATATCAATTGGTTATAAGTTCATAGATTGGTTTGGAAAAGGAAGAGCAATGCTTGTTGTTCTTCTTGCAACATCTGCATTGACATATGGGGGTATCAGCTTATTTGTTGTTGTATTTGCAGTGAGCCCAATAATAATGGTATTGTTTAAAGAAGCTGACATACCAAGGCGTCTTGCTATGGGACCATTGCTTGCAGGTTCAGCTGCATATACAATGACTGTACTGCCTGGTTCACCTCAATTAACAAATGTTGTTCCCACAACTTATTTAGGTACAACACTTACAGCAGCTCCGGTATTCAGTATAATTGTTGGACTATTAATGTTTGTTGTGGAGTATGCATATTTAAAATGGGAAGAAAAAAGACTCAGAGCAGCTGGGGAACATTTTACGTACATTGAAGGTACTGATCATACAATGTATCAAATTGATAGAAGCCAGCTTCCATCAGCAACTAAATCTTTTATACCATTGATAGTTGTTGTAGCTATGATTGTAGGACTCAGAAAAGTTATGCCATCAGCAGCATCAATAGTATTAGCCATGACTGTTGCTTCAGCAATTGCCATGATATTTAACTGGGATAGAATCAAGGATAAAAAAGAATTATTAAACAAAGGCCTGGGTGGAGCAATAGGAGCCATTGCGGGACCATGTGCAGTAGTTGCATTTGGAGGACTTGTTCAAAATTCCCCTGCATTCCAAAATGTTGTTGCATGGATTAACGGATTCAACATGAACCCTTATATAACAGGTGTAACAGCAACTGCAATTATTTCAGGTATCACAGGTTCTTCATCAGGCGGTGTGAGAATCACTATGGAAACATTCGCTCAGCAATTCATTGCAAGCGGTGCAAACATGGATTATATGCACAGACTGACTTCCATAGCTGCAGGCAGCCTGGACACTCTTCCTCATTCAAGCGGGCTGTTCTTAATGTTCAGCTGGCTGGGACTGAATCATAAACAAGGTTATAGATTTGTATTTGTTACTACAGTATTAGTACCTTTTATTTTTACAATAGTATGTACCGCAGCAGTTATTGCATTAGGCTTGTAATAATTAATTGACAGAAAACAGATTTAATAATTTTATTTGATTCATGTCAAGGGTTATCTCCGGCATTATTCAGGAGATAACTCCTTCTTTTAAAATAGGGCATAATAAGGGAAAAATTTAACAGGCATGTGCAATTATATAAAAAATTTTACTATAATACCGCATATAAAATAGGAGTGAAATATGAAATTTCAATTAAGCAAGGAACACGAAATGGCAAGACAGCTTTTCAGAAGTTTTGCTGTCAACGAAGTGGAGCCATTGGCACAAGAAATTGACGAACAAGAAAGATTTCCACTTGAAACTGTTGAAAAAATGCAGAAATATGGTTTCATGGGAATTCCATTTCCAAAACAATACGGCGGACAGGGATGCGACTATTTAACTTATGCAATGGCAGTTGAAGAATTGTCAAAAGTATGCGCTACTACAGGCGTTATCGTATCTGCACACACATCATTATGTGGTTCACCACTGTTGGAATTTGGAACAGAAGAACAAAAGCAAAAATATTTGACTAAAATTGCATCAGGTGAGTGGATAGGCGCATTCGGTCTTACAGAACCTGGAGCAGGAACTGATGCTGCAGGACAGCAGACAAAAGCAGTTCTTGACGGAGACAACTACATTTTAAACGGAAGCAAAATATTTATAACTAATGCATCTTATGCAGATGTTTATATAGTTATGGCAATGACTGACAAATCACAAGGAACAAAAGGCATTTCAGCATTCATAGTTGAAAGCACATTCCCTGGATTTTCAATAGGAAAGAAAGAATTAAAAATGGGTATCAGAGGTTCAGCAACATGTGAACTGATATTTGAAGACTGTGTAGTTCCAAAAGAAAATCTTCTTGGAAAAATTGGACAGGGCTTCAAAATCGCCATGAAGACTCTTGACGGCGGAAGAATAGGAATAGCAGCTCAGGCTCTTGGTATTGCTCAAGGAGCAATAGATGAAACTGTGAAGTATGTTAAGGAAAGAAAACAGTTCGGAAGATCAATTTCTCAGTTCCAGAACACACAGTTCCAGTTGGCTGAAATGCAGACAAAAGTAGATGCAGCTAGACTCTTGGTTTACAGAGCAGCATGCAGCAAAGATGCAGGAGCAGCTTACGGAGTAGATGCCGCAATGGCAAAATTGTTCGCAGCAGAAACAGCAATGGAAGTAACAACAAAGGCTGTTCAGCTTCATGGAGGATATGGATACACAAGAGACTATCCTGTTGAAAGAATGATGAGAGACGCTAAGATAACTGAAATTTATGAAGGAACTTCAGAAGTTCAAAGAATGGTTATCAGCGCTAATATGTTGAAATAGGGAGGCAGAAGACGTGAATATAGTAGTATGTATAAAACAGGTGCCTGATACAACAGAAGTCAGACTAGATCCTAAAACAAACACATTAATAAGAGACGGCGTTCCAAGCATCATCAACCCAGATGACAAAGCAGGCCTGGAAGCAGCAATAAGATTGAAAGATGAAATAGGAGCACATGTAACAGTAGTTTCCATGGGACCACCACAGGCAGATTTGGCTTTGAGAGAAGCACTGGCTATGGGAGCAGACGAAGCAATACTTGTTACTGACAGAGCATTTGGAGGAGCAGACACATGGGCAACTTCAACAACACTGGCAGCGGCTCTTAAAAATCTTGAATATGATTTGATAATTACCGGAAGACAAGCTATAGACGGAGATACAGCTCAAGTTGGACCTCAGATAGCTGAACACTTGAATCTTCCTAACATAAGCTATGCAGAAGAAATCAAAATAGAAGATAATCACATCATTGTAAAAAGACAATATGAAGACAGATATCACACAATAAAAGCAAAATTGCCTATACTCATTACAGCGCTGGCAGAACTAAACAAGCCTCGTTACATGACACCGGGCGGAATTTTTGATGCTTTCAGAGAAAAACAAGTAAAAGTTTGGACACTGAAAGATTTGACTGTAGATTTGGACAACATTGGCTTAAAAGGCTCTCCTACAAAGGTTAAAAAATCATTTACAAAGGGCGCTAAGTCCGCAGGAAAGGTATTTAACCTTGAACCATTGGAATCAGCTGAACTGATAGTTGATAAAATGAAAGAAAAGTTTATTTTATAGTAGGAGGCGGACGATGAATATTTCTGAATATAAAGGAATTTTTGTTTTTGCCGAACAAAGAGACCGTAAAGTACAAAAAGTAGCCCTTGAACTTATCGGAAAGGGAAAACAACTGGCAAAAGATTTAAACACAACAGTAACTGCAGTTCTTCTTGGACATGACATGATGGACGAAGCAAAAAAACTTTGCTATGCAGGAGCAGACAATGTAATTTATGTTGACGATGAAATCCTTGATGTATACATGACAGAACCATATGTATACACAATGAATAAAATAATCGAAGATAAAAAACCAGATATAGTAATATACGGAGCAACAGCAATAGGAAGAGACATGGCTCCAAGAGTATCAGCAAGAGTTCACACAGGACTTACAGCAGACTGTACAGGACTGACAATTGAACCGGATGATGAAAATCCAGAAAAACTGAACCTCATGATGACAAGACCTGCATTTGGTGGAAACCTGATGGCAACAATAGCATGCCCAAATCACAGACCACAGATGGCAACAGTAAGACCTGGAGTTATGCAGGCACTGAAAATGTCAGATCAAAATCCAGTAAACATCGAGCAGTACAAGGTAGAAATTCCTGCAGACTGCAAAAATGTTGAAATACTTGACATTACAAAAATAATTCAGCAAAGAATGAATATAGAAGATGCAAAAGTATTGGTATCAGGCGGCAGAGGAATGCACGGTCCTGAAAACTATCCAATGCTTGAAGAACTGGCTGGACTTCTTGGAGGAACAATTTCAGCATCAAGAGCAGCAGTTGATGCAGGATGGGTGCCAAAAGACAGACAGGTAGGACAGACAGGAAAGACAGTAAGACCAAATCTGTACATTGCATGCGGTATTTCCGGGGCAATACAGCACTTGGCCGGAATGGAAGAATCTGATTACATCATAGCAATCAACAAGGATGCATCAGCTCCTATATTTGATGTGGCTGATGTTGGAATAGTGGGAGACATTTTCAAAATAGTTCCTCTTCTTATTGAACAATTGAAACAGGCAGCTGGCAAAGAAGATAAATAAGCAATAAAGAGGTGAATGGCAATGTCATTCAGCTTTTGTTTCATTATTTAATTAAATAAAATTATAGCACTTGGGTTATAAATTATTTTTAAAACTCATTTCTTTTGAAAATTATAATTAAGAATAATTGTAATATTAATGATGACCGGTTGTATAATTAAACAACTGGTCTTTCTTTTTGTTAACACAAGTGATGCTCATATCATAAAAAAGGGAATGTTTGTAGACATAGAATTTATTCCATAATAATCGGGCGGACATAAAGCATCATTTTAGCAAAATCTTTTATAAGATAGCTTTCATAAATATAAATTGACATGAGTAAAGTTTATAATATAATTAAATTACTCAATAAAACTGCAGAAAGTATGTGAAAATAATAAAAGGAGTGAGAACATGAAATCACGAATTAAACACATTACTGCTGTTATTGTTTTAATTTCAATGTTCATGAATGTTGTAGCACCTTTTCAGGCTTATGGTGAGATTGATTCCGTCCAATTTGACGGAACCCAAAGTGCTTGGGCGGAACCGGAGATAAAAGAGGCTTACGGGCTATCTCTCACATATTCAAATGTGATGAGCAGTTTTAACAAAAATATTACTCGTGAAGAATTCTGTACCTTAGTCATAAAGCTTTATGAAAAGCTTACAGGTGTAGTGCCGGTTGCAGCAGATAATATTTTCAAAGACACGGACAATAAGGAAATATTAAAGGCTTACAAGCTGGGAATTGTCAAGGGAACAGCTGCAGATATGTTTTCTCCGTCTGCATACATCACAAGGCAGGAAATCTGCGTCATGATATACAGGTCACTTACTGTGAGTGTACTTAATCTTGACAAGGATACAAGTGGAAATTTTCCGTTCAAGGATGCATCGAAAATAGCAACCTGGGCAAGTGATGCAATGAAATTTGCATACAAAAATGAAATAATGAAGGGTGTATCATCTGATACCATAGATCCTCTGTCAAACACAACAAGAGAGCAGGCCATAGTTCTTCTGCTGCGTACATATAAAAAATACAGCACTGCAGCAGCCTCAAAGGAAGCAGGAATAAAAGGAACTGTGACAGTTGTAGAAGGACCGGCACCTATAAAGGATTTTCAGAAAAAGTATGAGTTCACAATGATTTCAAACAACGTCTTCTTCCCGAAATTCGATGAGAGAACAGAACTTTTTGTTTCAACTCAATCAGGAAAACCAAGCAAGCTGCCTGTGTTTTCATCAGAACGAAAGGCCATAAAGTATTCTGAGATATATGCAGCATTGTCAAATCCAGTAATTGTTCCCAATATACCTCAAGCACCTGAAATACCTGATTTAAATACGCCGGTTATAAATCCGCCTAAAATTGAACTCCCGGATCTTCCGGTAATCTATTACCAGCCTCCAATCAAAGAGAGGGCTAAAGGGCCTGTTTATACCAAGTCAGACTTCGGAGCCTTCGTAGACAAGAATGGAGATAATGTGCGCTGGTTTTCTTTCAAGCTTAATAATGCTCCGGGAGCTTCAAAGGTCGTATGGCAGGTTTCAGCAGTTCAGTTTTCAGGATATAAAAGCGATTTTAAAACACAGCCGGGAATTGTAATGACAGGTGAAGCTGCAGTCAGTTCAAAAGAATTTTCAGTAGATTTTGCAAAAGTTTATCTTGAATCATTAAAGCTTGTTAGAAACCCAATTCCTCAGACACAGAAAACATTCTATGTGAGGGCAGTTGCAGTTGATACATCAGGCAATCCAATTGGAGATCCAGGCAAAGGAATTGCAGTGCTGTTCGGCGAAAAAGTTATTTCTAAAATTCAGAATACGCAGTCTGCATTTGAACTGTGGACACCGAAATCATGTCTTGGAAGCAGCCAGGCTGAAACTGTAGATGAACCGGTTCACGACCCTTGGTCAAACGGCAATAACGTAAGCGTGGACCCGACTTCAACAACAAACAGACTTTTCCAATTGAACAATTTGGATGAAGATGCATCAAGAGTAATAGTGCAGGTATATGACGAAGATTTTGATGATGAACAAACTTATGTTGATAAGAACAATCTGGTTTATGAAAAGGAATACAAGAAAACTGAACTCTACAGCGGAAATTATACTCCTTCTGTATTGGTGCCATTTAAGGAGTTCGGAAAAGACCCCGCACAGATGGCTGCTGAACAGTACATAGAATACAATGTAAGGATAGTAGCAATAGCTGACGATGAACAGCCCGGCAGGGAAAAGACAATATACTCTGATATTGTTAAGGTTCAGTATGGGTTTGGAAAACCGGTTACAATAATTGCACCTCCTGTTCCTCCTTCCAAGTACGACAAGACTGTTGTAATCGATTATTCCATTCCAAGCGTAAGGATTACAGGATACAAGTCAATCGACTGGGCAGACCCGGAATACCTTTCACATTATTATGTATTCAGGGAACCAAAGCCCAATGAGATATTCAACAAATGGAAGTATGGCGGAGAGACACTGTCACCCAATATCAAAGCGTTGATGTATCCAAACGGCAGCTATCCTGAATATGAAGCTGCAATCCACAGAGTTATACCTGAAGGCAGAAATGTATACATACCTAAACCTCAGGAAAAAGATAAGCCGTGGTATGAAGAACTTTATGACGGTGTTGTAGGGTTCTTTGTTGATTTGGTTTCTACGTTGGCAAAGATTTATGCTGATATTCAGCAGAAATATGAAGCCATAAAGAAAAAACTAATTGAAACAGTTGTAAGTGTATTTCCAATTAAGGCATTCAGGGAATACCTGGCAGTGGCTTTGGAAGGTCTGATTAATTACGGGCTCATGTCAGTAGGAATACCTCCAACATTGCCTAACTTTGAAAAGCTTGCTGAAGACAACATAGCATACCTGACTCAGGTGGCACTGACAGAAGCAGGAATTCCACCAAATGAAATAACAGACGAAATCACAAAAAAAACAGCTTCAGGCATTGTGGACGAATTTAAGAATGCAAACAACAAAAAAGATGAGAACCCTGTGAATGCTCCATTTTTGAAATTAAATCCTGATTACTTGTATAATCCTGCCTATGTGGAAATTGAAGTGAGAAATGATACAGATTATCCTTCTGTCCCGGGAACACTGGATTTAAACGTGCAGTTCAGGCTTGACAGAAATGGAATATATGCAACATCATATGACCCAACAGGACTTTTCCTCACAAACGACACTAACAAGTACAATTATGATCCTAATTTAGGTACTATAACATCAACAGAATACAGGAACCATTTTATTTATGGACTTAACGGTTACACGGTTGATTACCTGACCGGAGGAATTATTGATGGAGTAGCAATCTATGAAGTTTTCATGCCGGTTGTTGATTTGAAAATTCCTGTTGTGCAGCCCCACAGTTCCATAAATCTCAAGGTTTACGTAGAACCCGGAGGTTTTGCTCTCACAAGCAGATATCCTGAAGCAGAATCGCCGAGGTATGAGGATTTTTACAACATGTACAAAAATAACGGCGGCGGTGAATACACCTGGTTCCAGATCGAAACAGATTATCCTTCCGGAGCAGGATATCTAAGGAGCCAGGCACAAAAAGAAGGAAGACTCATATTCCTTGATCCTAAGACTGATTACGTATACCATTATGAGGATTCATTCAACGGATACGGAAGACTCATGAAAATGCCTGTAAACAAAGACTGGTAAAAAAATTGGTGAACAGTAACCCTGTTCACCAATTTTATATCATTATTCTTTTTCTTACTTATTTAGTTGAGCCCATGCCTGAAGTTCCGCTCATTTGTCTCTGAGCCATCTCAACCAGTCTCTTAGTCATGTATCCGCCTACATAACCATTCTGTCTAGCAGTAAGGTTACCTTTGTCTACCTGTTCATAGTTAGTTAATCCCAATTCATTAGCTATTTCAGCCTTCATTTGGTTTAATGCCTGTTTTGCTTCTGGAACAACTATATTGTTGCTTCCGCTGTTGTTGTTTGATGCCATAATTTTGTTTCTCCTTTCATGAATGATGTAGTGTTATTATTGTCAGTTGTGTTTAATTTAATCATGTAAGATATTGTTAAGTTGGTAAATTATACTTCCCGGGCCCTATCAACCTGAGTACATTTATGTTTTATGTATTGCAGGTCAATTTTAATTTACAAGATTAAATTTGTTCTGAAAATCAATTTGAAGATTGACTTTCTAAACATATTATTGACACGAGATTTAATATAATACATGGCAAATTAATGAACAAAAGGTCGACTATTGGAAACTATTAAACTTGCATTTTATATTATTTCAAAAAAATCATGTACTATTTATTAGTTTTGTGATAAAATAAAAAAGATAAAGTAACTAATTTTTTTTATTTTCATAAATTAATAATAAATTTAGTAGAAAGGAGATTAAAGGGAAGTTAAACTTTGATTATTATATTATAGCGCCAGAACTTTTAAAGTTGACGAGGACAGAGTTATCGAATATTCGGCGGATGCTCTGCGGTGTGGTTACATCGAAATGGTTTCAGCAAATATGACGGGTGACTGTCAAAACAAAATGAAATCAATAACTTTCACATCTTAATGAAATAATATCAATCTGGTTTACAATCCCACAATTAATTTATTGAAGTAAAACAAAAAAATCATAATTTAATTAATATTGTGATGATGGTAATTTTATCATTTGACTTTTTTGACATGTTCAAAAGTCATATTAAAAGCTTGGAAAATTTCTATTTCAAGCCTGGTTTTTAATTAAAAAAAAGAATGGAGAATTGATATGTGCGGAATAGTAGGTTATATCGGATATGAAGATGTGAAGGAAATTATATTAGGCGGACTGGAAAAATTAGAATACAGAGGTTATGACTCAGCAGGTATTGCAATTGCTCATGACAACAACGTCTATATATGCAAAGAAAAAGGCAGAATAGCAAAATTAAGAGAATGCCTTGACAACAAGGTTACAGGAATGCTTGGAATCGGGCACACAAGATGGGCGACACACGGTGTGCCAAACCAGATAAATTCACACCCTCACCAGAGCAGCTCAAAACGCTTTACGCTGGTACACAATGGAATAATTGAAAATGAAGTTGAATTGAGACAAAAATATTTAAAAGACACTAAATTTACAAGCGACACAGACACAGAGGTGATTGTGCAGCTTATTGAAAAGTTCGTCAATGACGGAGAATCAGTTGAACTGGCCATAAGACATACAATGAGTGAACTTAAAGGTTCATATGCCCTTGCAATACTTGACGGTGATGACATGAACACATTGTATGCAGCAAAGAACAAAACTCCTTTATTGGCAGGAAAAGGCGAAGGATTTAACATGCTGGGCAGCGATGCCATGGCAATGATAAACCATACTAACTTGTTCTATGAAATTGAAGACAAGGAATTTTTGAAAATTACAAAAGATTCAATAGAAATATACACAATTTACGGCAACAAAATCACAAGAGAGCCATACAAGGCAGACATAGATGCTTCAGATACAGAAAAGGGAACATACCCTCATTACATGATGAAAGAAATTGAAGAACAGCCTTTTGTGATCAGAAAAATAATGTCAGAGTATTCTGATGAAAATGGAAACATGAACATTCAGCCTGAAATACTTGAAGATATAAGAAACTGCGACAAACTTTATATAATAGCATGCGGAACAAGCTACCATGCAGGACTTATTGGAAAGCAGTTTTTTGAAAAAATTGCAGGCAAACCAACTGAAGTTGTAATAGCAAGTGAGTTTATCTACAATATGCCTTTATTAACTGAAAAACCGCTTTTCATGTTCATTTCACAAAGCGGTGAAACAGCAGACTGCAGGGCTGTATTGGTCAAGGTAAAACAAATGGGCTACAAAACACTTACTCTTACAAACGTAAAAGGATCAACATTGTCAAGAGAATCAGACAACACGCTTCTCTTGTACGCAGGACCGGAAATAGCTGTTGCTTCAACAAAGGCATACACAGCACAAATTGCTGTTCTTGCAATACTTGCTGCAGTTGTTGACAACAAAATTGACATCAATATATTCAAGGAACTTGGTAAAATTGCATATTCAATGGAAACACTGTGTGATGACAAGGACAATTACAAGTTGCTGGCAGAAAAGTATCTGAAAGACAGCAGGAACTGTTTCTATATAGGAAGAAGCATGGATTACTTCGTATGTCTGGAAGCTTCATTGAAACTCAAGGAAATTTCCTACATTCAGACAGAAGGATTTGCAGCAGGAGAATTAAAGCACGGAACCATAGCTCTCATTGAACACAACACTCCTGTAGTGGCAGTTATTACACAGGAGAACATCAACCTTAACACAAGAAGCAACATAAAGGAAGTTAAGGCCAGAGGAGCAGCAACTCTTGTAATATCAATGAGAAAATTAAGCCAGGAAACAGACGAAATAGTAATCGATGATGTAAATGAACTGCTTTCGCCACTGGCAACAATCATCCCGGCACAGTATCTTGCATACTATGCGGCACTCCTTCGTGGATGTGATATAGATAAGCCAAGAAACCTGGCAAAATCAGTTACTGTAGAATAAATACATGAGCTTCGCTGAATAAATTATTAATAATTTCACAAGAAATCACTTAGAGTATTAAAGATGTGCTCTAAGTGATTTTTTAATTATTATTATTTAGGCAGGTTATTATAATAACCCCTGTTTACCACTTTTATGAACTGCATTTTTAGCACTTTGCAATTCATTAATTCCTACAGATGTAGAACTATTTAAGCTAAGAACAGAATTGGTCATTCCTAGGCTTGCTGATTCTGAAATATTTGAAGTTAATTCAGCACCTAAAATCTTAGTTTTGTTTCCTGCAGAGTTAATGTTTTGTTTAGCATTTTGAATTTCTGACTGATCTATTGAATTTGAATTTTTGATGTTAGGAATATTTCTACTAATATTTACCATTTTTGCTCCTTTTATTCGTAAGTTTTGTATGTTATTTACATAAAATAGTTTCTGCAAAAAAAATATGATTATTAGCAGTATATTTTAGCGAAACAATTTATTCTAACCAATTGTACAATAAAAAACTTTTTCTTTTCATATTTTGCATGAAGGCATTTATATTGCTGACGTTATAATATTTTTTTGAATAATTAAAGGCAAAAAATAAGATAATAAGAAAGTCAATGTAATTTTTCCAGGTATAAATCAACCCTTGTACATAACACGATATTACTGTGTTCATCATCCATGAAAACTTCCGCATAGGGATGATTGCTTATCAAAAATTATAAACGAAATAATACACGATAATTAAATTGGAGGCCATAATGAAAGAAGAAATTATTTCACAGCAGCAGCTTATCTTCATTGGTACTGCTGTAGTTATGGGCAGTTTAGCAAGAATATTAACCATAATACAGGATTATAGGCAATACCCGAGTTATCCGAATGGTTATTTGTTAAATTTAGTTTCAGGCATAGTTGCAGCTGGTTTAGGGGCTGTTGTCGTTCCTGCTTTTCTAACTAAGAATTATTCAGCTATTACTTTTTTAACATTGGGGATACAGCATTTTAGGGACATTAGAAAATTGGAAAAGGAAAGTTTAAAAGATGTTGATACTACTGAATATGCTAAAAGAGGTAATGCTTACATTGATGGTATTTCAAAAACATATGAAGCAAGAAATTATTTTGCTCTATTAGTATCTTTAACCACTGGAATAACCATGCATGCCGTTAACAGTCCAATAATTTGGGTAAATATTATAGTTGGTGTAATAGCCGGTACAATAACATTTTTAATTTTAAGAAGATTTTCAAAAGGACATAATATCGGAGATCTTGCAGAAGTTAAAATAGGCAAAATTGAAGTTAGAAATTCTGAATTATATGTAGATAATATATTTGTTACAAATTTATTAGGAACTGATAATTCAAGAAAATTAGTTCAATCAGAAGGTATTGGTGCTGTAATAATTCCCAAAAAAGAGCACTTCCGCATCACTCTAGATAATTATGGTCAAAGACAGGCAATTCTTTTTGAAGTTTGCAGAAGGCTTGGTGTTAAAAGATATAACTTCATCAGGAAACAATTTAGTACAGGTAAAATTGCTTTAGCAATAGTTCCAATAATAAGAGATGAAGGAGCCTTTGTTGATACAATAAAACAAACACCAATTTTAGAAAATGTTAAAAAGAATCCTGAACTAATGAAAAGTCCGCTTGAAGATAAATAATTAAAAGCTTAAGGAGAAATTATCATGTCAAAAGAAAAAGCAGAAATAATTGCATACATTACTTTAAATAAAGAAAGAGTTCATGGAGGCAATCCATTAACACTAATAGCAAATGACGTTGATGAACAAAAAATATTGTGCAGGGATATCGCAAAAGCCATGAAAGCCAATGTTTCACAACTAAATTGCGGTGATTATATCTTAATAAAATAGGAGGATATGAATTGACGGTTTTAGGCAATAGCATTATAAAAAAAGAAGCATGGGATAAAGTAACAGGTGCAGCAAAATATAATGCAGATGAAATTGTGAAAAATATTTTTCATGCAAAGATGTTATGCAGCACATATGCCCATGCTAAAATTAAATCCATTAATGTTTCCGAAGCATTAAAAGAACCTGGAGTTAAATCTGTTTTAACAGGATATGATTGTGAAATTTTATTTGGAGAACTAATTGATGACATGCCTCCCATTGCAAAGGAAAAAGTCAGATACTACGGAGAGACGGTTGCTTTAGTAGTTGCTGACTGCGAGCAAACTGCAATGCGAGCAGTAAACTTAATAAAAGTAGAATACGAACCACTTACTGTTATAAATACTGTTTCTGAAGCAATAAAAGAAAATGCTGCATTGATTCACGAGAATTTAGCTGATTATAAATTTGAATCTAAATATATATATCCGCAAAAAAATACTAATATTTCTCACATAGTAAAAGTAAGAAAAGGTGATATAAGTAAGGGCTGGCAGGAGAGCAACATCATTGTGGAAGGAAGCTTTACTGAGCCGCAGGCAGACCATGCTGCCTTGGAAACAAGAAATGCAATGGCTGAAATTTTAACGGATGGAACAGTTCTAATAGACACTTCAACACAAACCCCTTTTACAGTAAAACAATATATCAGCAAATATTTCAAATTGGAAGAAGGCAAAGTTATTGTGAATACACCCCTTGTAGGAGGTGCTTTTGGCGGTAAAGCAAATGTTCAATTAGAAATATTGGCATATCTTGCTTCAAAATCTGTTGATGGAAGACCGGTAAAAATTTCAAACAGCCGTGAAGAGGATATTTCCACTTCACCATGTAAAATGGGTGCTGAAGTAAAAATTAAACTTGGAGCTGACAACATTGGAAAAATAAAGGCAGCGGAAATGACTTATTTAGTTGATAGTGGAGCTTATTCCAACATATCTCCACGTTTAGCAAAAGCAATTGCAGTGGATTGCTCAGGACCATACAGTATAGAAAATTTGTCATGTGATGCAATGAGCATTTATACAAATCATACATATTCCACATCATTTAGAGGATTTAGTCATGCGAGCCACGCTTTTTGTTTAGAAAGAATGTTGGATAAATTAGCATTGAAATTAAATATGGACCCTATCCAATTAAGAGTTATCAATGCAATAACTGTAGGCTCAACTTCGCCAACACAGGTGAAAATCACCAAAAGCAATACGGGCGATCTTGTTTTATGTTTAGAGAAACTTAAACAGATCATGAACTGGCAGGAAGGAAATAAAATTGAACTAGACAATGGAAAAGTCAGAACTAAAGGCATCAGTTGTTTTTGGAAAACATCTGTTTCACCTACTGATGCATCCTCAGGTGTTTTGTTAACTTTTAATTCTGACGGAAGCATAAATGTAAACTGCGGAGTTGTTGAAATAGGTCCTGGTTCAAAAACAACACTGGCTCAAATTCTTGCGGAAAAAATGAAAATGCCTGTAAGCAAAATCAATGTAATTATGAATGTAAACACACAAACAAGCCCTACACATTGGAAGACTGTTGCGAGCATGAGCACTTATATGGCTGGAAGTGCAGTGTTAAGAGCTGCAGAGGACTTAATCATGCAATTAAAAAAAGCTGCTGCTGTTGCTCTCAAATGTTCTCCGGAAGATTTAGATGTTGGCAACATGCGGGTATTTTTAAACGAAGATCCAACAACATACATGTCTTTTAAGGATTTAGTTTATGGATTCCAATATGACAATGGAAATACTGTGGGCGGTCATATTTTTGGAAGAGGCAGTTTTGTTATGAGCAGACTTACACATCTCGACCCTGCCACTGGAACAGGTAAAGCAGGTCCGACCTGGACACTGGGAGCTCAAGGGGTTGAAATTGAATTTGATAAAACCGATTATACGTATAGATTTGTTAAAGCTGCAACTGTAATTGATGTAGGAAAAC
>JABNAD010000469.1_pt1 | contig 23519 bp, 21 predicted proteins | sample 7240381 | NCBI WGS metagenome assembly JABNAD01 (sample SAMN11332834, study PRJNA596920) | anaerobic digester metagenome | biome: digested sludge; isolation source: digested sewage sludge-derived enrichment culture grown on H2/CO2 | place: Germany: Goettingen
ATTTTAGACTATATAAAAATACATATGTATTATCTGGAGGATTAACTGTTCCTAAGGATATTAAGCTCACCATTGATGCAGGTTCTACGGTAATATGTAGTAGCTCCCCAATCACGGTTGAAGGTAAGTTAAGCGCTGAAGGAACAGCAAAAGATCCAGTTGTTTTTACAAGCAAAGGAGATCCCCAGCTTGGCGGGGATGGAAAAAAATATTGGAAAGGATTTGATGTTTCCACTAAAGGGAGTTTAAAATTAAATTATACAGATATTAGATACCCTGGCTGGGAGCTTAGCAAAAATGTGGGAACTGCAATATCTTGTCAAGGTACGTTAGAAATGAATAATTCATCCATTAAAAATTCAAAAGGGGATGGAATCAGATTCAGTACATACCTTCAGCCGATTTTGAAAAATAATTCGTTTATTGATATTGCAAATTATTCCGTCAAAAATAATAGGTCTTCTTCATTTATTATTGATGCAACAAATAATTATTGGGGTTCGGCTTCTGGTCCCGCTTTGTACGATAAGACATCTAAGACATGGTCCGCAGACAACGGGAAGATAACCGATGGAATTGAGTTTCTTCCTTTTCATAGAGCCCCCATATTTGAAGAAGATACAACATCACTAAATATTGATTATGCTGACTACATCACAACGCCTCTAGAATCCTCTAAAGAGGCAACACTAAAAGTATCTATAAGCAATAATACTCTAAAAGCAAAAAATTGTAATATCGAGGTTTTATGCTCATGGGATAACGAAACATGGTATAGTAAAGGTACAAAAAATATTACTATTACTGCAAAACAAAAAAACTATGCTGTTAATTTTCAGTATTCTTTATTTTTAAGTGGGGATTTGCATACCAAAGTAGTTTTATACGACAACAGCGATAATTCGCAGACAAGTGAATATATTAAGAGCGGTACTGATCACGTAAACATTGGTGTTGTTGAAAAATATGATTGGTATAAGTTCTCTGAATCCGACCTCTCCAATATAACAATTGAGGGGTACATATCCGAAATTGGTGGATACGCTGGCGAATCAACAGAGACAGTTTACGCAATAACGAAGCGAAGCGACGAACAAATTTGGAGACAGTACGAATTAAATAATGGAACATGGTCACAAACTGGTGTTACATATAAAACAAATCCAATTGAAGATACTAACGCTTCAAGCTCTTTAAAAACGTCATTATTGAAGAGTAATGAACAATACAAATCATTGGAAGTTAGTCTCCCAAGCTTGAAAGATATTAATGAATCAATAAATAAAAAGAAAAATGATTTGGCGAATAAATTTTACAATAAAATAGGCATAAATCCATCTGAGTTAAGCAATGAAGAAAAAAGTATGGTTATTGCCGGGCTGGCCTCAAGTGTTGATGATAATATGTATTTTGGTGTGATAAAATCAACATTTGGCTATAAGGATTATGAAGATAATTATTATTATATGAAAGCTAAGTCATATGCAGATACTGCTTATACAGCAGCATATTACACAATGTCAGTGGGAAGTGCGGCTGAAGCAGCAAGAGCTTTAAATACTGCAGGAGTCTCGGGTGCTATGGCGTTTGCTACATCGGAAACCGGAGCCGGGGCAGTTGTTTTTGGAACAGCGTCTGTTGCAGAGTTAGCTGAAGCTGCGGCTATGTCTGGAGTATCGTTTGTTTCATACAAAATGGCCGAACGTTCAAAAAATATCATGACCGAAAGTGTGTCAAAGCTTAAGAAAACAAAAGGATGTAAAATACGAACTGTCGCAGATGACATTTTGGATCAGATGGAAGCTGCAGGAGGACATACTTTAGAGAAACACGTTTCTAAGACAAATAATGATTTGGTAAATATAGCAATTACTAAGGGACATGATGCGACTTCATTTACTAATAAAAGTACAGCGATTAAAAGCGTAAAACAAAATCTAAGACAGAATGCAGATGTAATTGAAAAATGGTTAGCCAATTCTTCGAATCAGAATCCTTTAGTGATTGATTGTAAACATGTTTTTGAAACAGGGTATGGTGCAGGAGCTGGGATGAAAAATATAACTAATGGATTAACTAAATCAGAAATATATATGGTTAAAGATTCATCAATGACTTTAGGTTTTAAGATAATAACATCATATCCGATATTCTGATAGAAATTTTTAGTATTATGTGAGGGAGTGTAGATTTGTGAGTGTAAATATTTTTTTTAAAGGATTATGGACATATAATGTAACTGTACCACCTAAAAGCAGAAAAGAATCAGAAAAAAAAATACCTATTTCACACCTTAATAAAAATGAATATACGCATGTTCATGGTGAAATGCAAATAATTATTAATGGTAAGGTTTTGCCTAGTTTTGGTATTGATTCACCTGATGATGTATGTTTTGGGTACTGGATTGAAATGTTTACAAAATTATTTGAAGTTTTCAACATGGGTTTATGTCAATATACTATTGAAGGAGGAGAACAAGGAAAACCTGCATATAGGTTTGAAAAAGAAGGTGATTGCGTTTACTTTTCAATAGTAGATTCAATGTTGGGAGGAAAAAGAGATCCAGATTGGCAAAGGATAGAATTTAGTTATCGAGATCTAAAAAAAGCGTTTCTCGAGTTTAAGAATACATTTATAGATACAATAAGGGTTTGCGCTCCACAAGCGGTCGATTTCTGGAGTGAAAAATTTGAAATTTAATTATTGATAAAATAAATTTAAGTATCGATCTAACTATTTGTTTTAATTAAATTAAATTGACAGAGTATAGCCCTATGAATTAATCATAACAACGGCAAGTTTTTAGGTCAACATAAATGAACTAGAGACTTGCCATTTTTTATATTAATAACAGAGAAATTTTTGGCGGCTAAATAAATATCTGGTTATAAGGATTGTGATGATTACTATTACTATATGAAAGCCAAATTATATGGTGATAATGTTGGCAATGACATTCTGGATCAGATGAAAGCTGCTGGTGGACATACTTTAGAAAAACACGTTTCTAAGACCAATGAATATTTAATAGAAAGAGCATTACGCGAAGACGTTGAAGCAGCAAAAAGTTTTACCAACAAAAGCACCGCGATAAAAGCCGTCAAACAGAATTTTGCGAAAAATGCTGATGAAATAGTTGAATGGTTGGAAAAACCCCGTGATGCCAGAAAGGCTTTTGATGTTACACATAATTATGGAATTGGAAAAGGAGTTTTATCAGATAAGAAAGTAATATTAAATGATTTAACTAAATCTAGAATTGTGTTAGTTAAAGATGCGACTCAAGATCTGGGATTTAGAATTATATCTGCTTTTCCTGTTGTAAAATAAATAAGGAGAAATATAATTGAAACAATCGAGTATTTTTTTGAATGTTATTTTAATATGAGTGCTGATTATATTGAATTAGAAGATCTCATTAATGAATTTATACGAATTGAAAGTAATAAAAATATTAATAGCTTTAAGAAAGCGCTCACATATATTATTGATAATGAAAATTGGCATTTTGTTATTGAAGTAGCATCGAGAAAGGGAGGACGGCAATTAAAACCTAAAAAAGCAGAGATACTTATTAAATATATAAAATTGCTAATTGATGGAAATAACCAATAGAAAAACCCAACTTTTACTTTAGGGAGTAATTTTTATTGTCATAGATTCATTAGTTACGATGTCATAAGAAATTTTACACCATGGCGACAGCGGTAGCTGTCGCCATGGAATATTGTAGCACGAAAATTTGTTTGAGATATTGCTAGCTTTGAACAAAATGGAATGTTCAACAGCTAATATGAAAGAAAAGTATGGCTAAATACAGATGGAAGTACACCTCGTTATTAGGTTGGTACAATTAAGAATGTGAAACGTATATAAAAAATTTCAGAAAACAATTACAGTATAGTAAATATCTTCGGGGAGGAAAATATGTATAAAAAGATAAAAGATTTCACCTTAAATATAAATAATGAAATATTAAATTTTAATTTTAGAATTAAGTCTATTGTTGAATTCGAGAAAGTGTATATTATATTGTTGTGGAATATCGATAGTGATAATATGGATGATCAACCGTTGAGCAATGTGTATTCAATAGGAAAGGATGGAAAAATCTTGTGGAATATTAAACCTAAATTTGAAAATTTCAACGAATTTACAGACGAGCACCTATTCATGCATATAGCAAAAGATGACAATGGAAATTTACATATACAAACAGCCACTGGGATTATAGCAATTGTTGATCCTGTGAGTGGTAGAATATTGCATCACTCTTGGACTAAATAGTTATATTTCAACTAAGACCCATGTTTGGTAGATCTTATAAAATGTAAATTCATCTTTGACCAGTTCCTTACAACGGCAAAGGCATAAAACATCAATTCTCCTATCGATCCACGTTAAAGCGATAATAATGATGACGAATTGTGGTGATAAGGCTAAAAATCAGGATTAAACCACAAGATGTTGTGGTTTTGGAGCGGTTTTGGGGCTTAAAAATAGGCAAAAAAGTGCCGCTTTTGAGACTTGAAAAATGATGAAAATATAGATGACATAGAGTGTTTTTACAAAATTGAGTGATATAAGAGGTTAAGTCGGGGTCATAAAATGACACTTCGGCTTAACCTTTTTTAGTATATATGGAAATATTATGCAGATGCATGTATAATAAAGTAAAAAAGTATAAGGAACGATAGATTCAGTTTTTGCACATTTTAAACCCATATTGTTGATATAAGTTTAACTTAAGCAGTCTGGATTTACAAACTGTTTTATGATTTATCTATAATAAAAATTCTAGTTATGATCTTAGGAAAAAAGCGAAGTTCGGCGTAAAAAATTCCCGATACACTAAAAGTATCGAGCCGAACTTTGTTTTTTTGTCAAAATGAGATAGCTGCAGCGGACGTAAGCGTCTATGGGGATAATATCCACACACTTACCCGTAAAAGCCAAAATCACCTACATTTTCTCGCAAAGGTTTTTTCAAATTAACAAGAATCTGCTAAAATAATTATAGCTTCCCCCTCCCCAAACCGGGCCAAGTTGAAATTATTTACTTGCATTGTACGGCGGTGAAAGTCCAGTGGTTGAAATCTGCGATCCTTTTCTGCAAATGGGACAAACCGCTATGTCTCGACCTGTGAGTTTTTGAAGCAACTCTCTTGTAGATAGTGGGGTTGATGGGGTAAATTTCACACCTAACAGTTTGCGGCATAACTTCAGCTTTTTCATTTTAGCCGCAGGTGCCAAAAACCCATAGTGACGAATTTTCCGAAACCTACTTGGCAGCACATGGAGTAAAAACCTGCGAATGAACTCATTGACAGCCAGCTGCATGGTCTTTTTCTTGCTACCATCTTTGTAATCCCTGTACGAAAAAGTGACCACGCCTTCATTCATACTCAGTATTCGATGATTAGAAATTGCGACCCTGTGCGTATAGCGCCCCAGATATTTCAAAACAACATCAGGATTTTTGAATGGTCGTTTGCAGTACACATACCAATCCTTGCCGTAAAGTGTAGCGATTAAATCATTCCATTCGCTTTTCTCTACAGCTTTAAATCTTTCCCTTAAGTTTTTGAGGTGGAATAAAAATTTTCCGCGAAAAAGCTTTGCCATCACTTTGACAGGCAGGAAAAACTTTTTGCTTCCAACAACAAACTTCCCGCAAGTTGTCAATCCGCCTGCTGGTATGACAATATGTACGTGGGGATGTAACACAAGATTTTGCCCCCAAGTATGCAGCAAAGAAATGAAACCTGTCTCGGCAAAAAGGTATCTGGGGCTTGAACACAAGGTTTTCAATGTTTCCGCAGAGGCTCTCATGAGCAAGTCATAGATAGTTGCATTATCTATGAAAACAAGACGATTGAGCTCTTGCGGAAGCGTAAACACCACATGGTAGTATGGCACCGGAAGAAGGTCATCCATTCTTGCCGTTACCCAACGCTCTTTCGTAAGCGCTTGGCATTTGGGCAATTTCTGTTGCGACATGAATTGTAGGATATATTTGTGTGTCCGCAGTCGTAATGGTCAATGTGGCCACCTAATTTTGCAGTGCGACAACTGGCGATTGAATTCATTGCCTTATGCTGCACTGGAAGCAAGCTTATATCTTTGGTATACTGGGCACCGTATGTTTGAATAATGTCTTGCAGCTCAACCATCTGATTGACCAATGCGATCTAGTGGACTTTTCACTTGAGAAGCTGAGCCTTCGGCATAGTGAAGATACCAAGATGTGGATCGAATACTACGGTGACCAAGCAACTTTTTGGTGTGAAATAGGTTTGTGTCATACTCAAGTAGATGCGTAGCAAAGCAATGGCGAAGTGTGTGCACAGTTGCATTTTTCGTAATACCAGCTCTCACCATCGAAGCTTGAAACGTATTATTTACACTGCGCGACGTAGGCCTTTTCTTGAGTCTCGTCAGAAATAAGTCATCTGTTGGTTGGCAGGTTTTCCAGTAGGCTCTCAACGCATTCAATGCTGTTTGAGATAATGTTGCATATCTATCTCGACCACCTTTGCCTTGCCGGATAAAGATGCGCATCTTTTCGCTATCAATGTCGCAAACCTTGATTCCAACTGCCTCTGAAACGCGCAGTCCTGACCCATATATGGTCATGAGCAATGCACGGTACATGGGATTTGGCGTATGCTCAAAAAGCCTTGAGATTTCTTCTTGTGTAAGCAGTTGGGGCAATTCACGCTCAGAGTTACAGCGAGGAATTTGCCACACATTTAGAGGGCGATTCAGTGTTACACCATACAAGAATCGAATTGCACTGTTGTATGTGTTGACACTGGACTTTTTCAAGTTGCGTTCTTCAATGAGGTATAGCAGGAAGTTTTTCACATCTGCTTCGTCAAGTTCTTGAAGGGGGCGATTTGAGTAAATCATAAACTTCCTAATACGATGCACATATTCGTTCATTGTATTTTGACTGTGGCCCTGCAACCGAATGTCTTGTTTAAGTCGTTCTAATAATTCTTCATCTACCATATAGATTCTTCTTTATAGTTGGTCTGTACCAAGTATATAGGAGCAAGTGGCAGATGTGATTATAAATTTGCCAACGCTGCCTGTTGGCGGCACACAATAGCGTAAGCTATTTCGTTCTAGCAATTATACGAAGTTAGAAATTGATTATCAATATAGTTTCAAGAACCAGATTAGGTGAGAGTATAGAAAAGGAGTAGGTATGATTTATCATTATTGTTCTCTAGATACATTTGCGGAAGTTATTAAGAATAAAACAATAAGATTGTCTGACTTAGATAAAACAAATGATTATATGGGAAAAAGATGGGGGATAGATTTGTTACAGGAAGCTTTAAAAAAAGAGCTAGAAAATAACAGAATATTTATGAATTTGCTAGAAGATTATTGGTATAGCGATGATGCACATAATCATCTTGAACAACTAAATAATAGCATTAGCTATTATTTAAATCATCAAACACTTATTGCATGCTTTTTTTTAGAAAAAGATATTTTAAGCCAATGGCGTGCTTATGGTCAAGATGGCGAAGGAATGGTAATAGGGTTCGATTATGTTAAATTGAAAAGTTTAATAAAAGGGCATGAGAAGATTTTAATTGATAAGGTGGAGTATAGGAAAAGTAAGCAGGAAAGTTTTTGTTAAAAGTAAATTAGGAGAATAATGATGGTAAAAAAAATGATATTTATTGCTCAAATACTTATAGGTATAATAAGTCCAATAATATTAGGTATAATTTTTCCGCAACCTGTATGGTATTTTGTCATTGATGTAGCTGAAAAACTTGAGTTATTTGGTGTTACACTAGATTTAGTAGGAGAACCAGCAACTATTGATTATGGAGCAGTTATTGTAGCGGTTTTATATCTATGTATGATCGCAGCAATATCCTATGGTTTTATAACGAAAAAATATAAGGTGTTAGGTATAACCTTTTTAATAAGTGGTTTTTTTATGACAAGTATGGTTTTTATGTTGATTAGTTCAATAATTTGGTTTTAATGTCTAGTCTATATAACAATATAAAATGTTATCTGTATCGGAGTAAATAATTATATTATGTATATTCACTCTAATGAGTTGTAACAAACATGACAAGCTTAATAACATAAAAATAGATGAAGAAAAATTAGCGAAAGTAATATCTGAACAAGAAGAATTAATTGCTGCTAGAAACCAATATTGGAGTGAGAATCACGAAAAGATGGATTTAACTGCAGATAATCAAATAAAATATCCAGAAGAAACGGTACAAAGTGATAGTAATAGTTCAAAGGAAAAAATTTATAGTTTTGAAAATAATATTATAGAACCTCACATACTTGATAATGGGGAAACGGGTATAGATTTAAAAGAAAAAGAGAGCACTTGGCATTTAAGCAAAGGGGATGAAATTAGTATAAGTATTGCAGCGGATATTGAAAAATTTGGTAGTAGTGGATACTTATTATGGGGTTATTATAAAGATGACAATCAGAACAGAGTTGATGATTTCTATATAGAGAAAGAAAACAATTAGAGTTTACGGCACCTGAAGATGGGGATTATAAATTCTTTTTAACTTGTGCTTCATCAGACCCTATAGTTATAAAGTATCTCTTATTTAATTAAAGCTAACCAGTTCATATTTATGCTACTCAGGGTATTTGGTATGGAAAATGCCGAGGTTACTTAAGTCAAGGAGAGACAGATTATTTGTTTGTAATTCGAAACACAGGTTCCTCCCGCCAAGGAACCAATAGGTCTTAACGGCATCATTGTCTACTCAAGGCATACATCAGTAGTGTAAGCATGTTTTGTTAAATTGTTTTTCTCGCACCAATCGGTGACATTCAAACCGCTGCCTCTCCTGTCGGCGATTCTCTGCTTCCAGAGCTCAAGTGATTTCTGATTCATAAGATTCCTCCCGAATTTCTTTATTCAGGTCAGTATAGCTCAGGATCAATTCTTTTTCACTACGTCATCTTTTGAAGCACTTACCATCTTTGCATAAGTGCTATTCAGTTAAACAGGCATTATTGCCCACATATATTGTTCCAAACTTTTTTCACCAAAGCAATACAAGGTCAGCAAAAAGACTTGGCAAGGCGCGAAAAAACCGAGCAGAAACAATAACATTTGCAGGATTTAGTAAAAATTCAGAGGTGTTTATTTAAGTTGATCGATATTGAGCTAAAAGACGACAAATCAGAGAAAGCAAAACAAATAGCTAAAATAGCACAAAGCATGGTATATCTATTCGGATTATGGCAATATGGAGCAGTTACCCCGCATCTTCAAATCGCTTTATATGAAAAAGATACGGAGCAGAGTATTAAGCAAATAAAAGCCACCTTCGATGCTGCATATGAATCTTGGAATATGGATATGACACCACTTTTTTACAGAATTGCGCAAGAAGAATTCACTGATATGGCAAAATATTTTGTTCATGCATTCATATCAGAACTTAAAAGTAACAGCGAATATGATTTTCTTCGCACCAACAAAGTATTTGAAAACCTGCTTGCTGATTATAATAAAACATCCAACGTTTAACGTTCTTGGTTTTGCTCATAAGATTATTTTTTTGTGTCACTTTTTAGTTTTATAACCTTTGTTAGCATTTATTTGTTTATTAATTATATTTGTTTATGCACAAAAAGCAGATAGAGCACAGATTAAAATTCATTTTCATATGGTAGTGCCTGAGCAAGCAGGGATTGATAACGTTGATTTGACATGTATTTTTGGTAACGCATTGGAAAATTCTATTGAAGGTTGCCTAAGGCTTACAAAAGACTATGAAAAGAAAATTGTTGTTACAGGCAAATATATGGATGGAAGACTGCGGATACAGGTGGAAAATAGCTGCTGCGAAGGAATTATCTTTGATGGGGAACGTCCAAAAAACCCAAAAGAAAGGTGGCGGAACAGGGATATCTAGTATAATCTATATCACTGAGAAGTACGACGGAACATCCGCATTCTCTGTCAGAGACAGCAAATTTATAGTTCAAATAGTTCTCAATGTAAAAGAAGTAAATACAAGACACAGGATGCGATTATCAGTTGATAGTCGCCTTTTTTTAACAATAAAATGCAATTACCCCTAAAATGATAGCAATTACCCCAGAAACGGTTTTTTTCTTTTCGTTGTGCTAAAATTAGAAACGAAAATTAGATTTTTTTCTACAGGTAGTTACTTTGATAACTTGCATTGCTACTTTTATAAAAAATAAGAAGTTTTCGAACACGCGGTGGAGTATTATTATGAATGGATTTAACGAGGAGATATATGAGTATTAATTTGCCTAAAAAAAAGTATTATTTTTTAATTTTTACTGCAGTCTTCTTAACTTTAGTCTCTTTTCTTTATGTCTATTTTAATGGGTACTGCTTTTTATATAAACCTTATGATAAAGGACCACAAATATCTTCCCCTGTTTTTTATAAAGTTGTAGAAAACGGAGATCAATATTATATTGATCAGGGAAATTATCGTTTGATTGGAATTAACAAAGACGGTAAATGTAAGTGGACATATATTAATACCAGTGCTTGCTATAAAGAACTTGCGCAAGCCCCCGATGGCAAAATATATGCAACAAATTATCAATATTTGAATGAAGCAACCATTTCCAATATTTCAATTGACGAGTTTTCTAAAACGGGGAAATTTTTGGGAAGTGTCTATTCTGATTCCTATACCGTGGAGCACCTTTTTGAAAAAACAAGTCAAATCATGGATTTGCAGTTTTTGTGTGATACGCTTACATTTGTGACAAGAACAGATGACGAAGTTCTTCTATATTCTATCGATTTGAAGGGAAATAAAAAACCACAAATCACGGCATCTGTTCCTTGGGACGATACAAAAGAGCATGCCATAAAATATTGCTATGATCATGAAAAAGGTTTTTTCTATGTAATTACTGCATTGGGCAATATTTATGAAATAAATCAAACTGGAAGTGACACAAAATTACTTTCTTATCAAACAGAAGAAGGCTTTAATATCCCATATTCTATGGCTCTCGTTGATGGTTATCTTGCTGTTTCTGATATTGGTTCACGTACTGTAAAATTGTATGATGGTCAAAGTTTCCATACGATAGCAACAATGAAGAAAAACGAGGATTTTTTCACCGATCCTGCCCTTTATTATTCTATAGCCCGTGCTAGTCAGAATGACGTTACAATTGTATCCGGTTATGCTACCTATCGTTTGAACGTCAACACAAAAACCATAACGCAGGTAAACACAGAAATTGCATTTTCTACAGGGGAACATGTGCATATTATGTTCACCTGGATTTGTGGATTATTTTTGTTCCTAATGGGACTTAGCGCAGTAATTGGGTTTGCCATCTATTACTACAAAAGAGTGGGATTTACAGATTTTACATATAATTTTATGGTGATCATAATTGTTGTAGCCATATCCGCGCTTGTTATTGTTAAATATACAGATGTTCTTTATAACGCTTATCAAGATCGCTCAATAGACAAAATATCTTCCATTGGCAATTTGATTGCCAAGAATATCTCCGCAGAGGATGTAAAGAGTATTGATGATTTAGAGGATATTAACTCCCAAAGTTATAAAAACATAATAAATTTCCTTAATAATAATGCAAGCAATCCTCAGAATAATGTTTTTTATGTTGATGATACAGGACTTAATAAAAAAGATAATCTTTGGAATGCAGATATCTATTTTGGAATTAATAAATTTTTTGACAATAGAATATATTTTATTTTGTCTATGCCTGAAGAAGCGGGTGCAATCTACCCATTAGAGGTTGCAGAAAAAAATGCAATAAACTTAATATGTCAGAACAACACACTTGTTTATCCAGATTACATGGGCTACTTTGGTTCTTATTGTCTGGTTCAAGTTCCAATTGTTTCAGATACCAATGAAGTGGTTGGTGCAGTTGAGGTTGGATTTAACAAAAACAGTTTTATAAAAGAGATGAGAGCGAAGCAAATGGAAATCATTATTTCAACTGCTGTAGTTTTACTCCTTTCACTATTGCTGCTAAAAGAAATCTTTTTTGGAATTAAAATGTTTTTTGCAAAAAAATCCGCGGCACTCGGAGAGCTTATTGACTCTAGATCGGTTAGAACTCCAATATTCTTAGGTCAAACTGCCTATCATTTGTCGGTTGTATGTGGTCCGTTGTTTGCCATGCAGTTATATAATGAAACTTTTGGCGTATCAAAGGAGATTGCAGTGGCAATTGCCTATTCAGTGACACTTTTGTTTGTCGGCATTTCTGCTTTTGCTTCAGGTGTGCTTATAAAAAAAATTCCCCTTCATAAGTTGCTTGTGATAGGCACCATTTTTGCAATCGTTGGAGAGGTGACTGCAGCGACCTCTGGCGGTCTTGCACAATTTATTGTGGGTAGGAGTTTATTCGGCAGTGGCGCAGGAATGATACTCAACATCTTAGATACTATGGTAGCCATGCAACCAGATGAAGAGCGTGTCACACAAGGCTTTACAATGAGCAGTGCTGGCACGAATGCGGGTACCATTGTTGGAGTTGCTTTGGGAGCTACTATAATCACAAGTTTGGGTTATCGGTGGGTGTATGCTGTTTCTGCTTTTATTCTTTTGATACTCTTAATTACAGCTATCCTTTTTTACAATAAAAATAATGTCCCAGATGCTATGAATTATGTGGAAGTAAATTCTGATATGAGTTTTTTCCATTTTGTTCGGAATAAACGAGTAATTGGATATATTTTCTTTTTAACTATGCCATATTTTATCTGCATGGGATTTATTGATTTTTTTCTTCCGTTAGAAGGGAAAAGTCAAGGGCTAAATGAGGAGGCCATCTCCTACATTATCATTATTTTTGGACTGATTTCGATTTATCTTGGTCCGGTGCTTACAAAAAAGCTTCTTTCTATATTGGACTCGTATATTGTATTGATGATATCAGCTGTTGTTATGTCTACTGCAATCATTTACTATGGGATTTTTCAATCAGTTTTCGCTCTCGTGCTTGCCTGTGTTGCCATTGCCTTTGCTGACAGCTTCTTTCAATCGGTGCAGAACATCTATTTTACCCAACTGCCTGAGTCAATAAAATACGGACAGAGCAGTACCCTTGCCCTTAGTAATGTTGTAATTGGTATCGCCCAAATGGGTCAAGCCTACTTATTTGCTTTTGCCATGTTCTTTGGAATCAGGAAGTCTTTTTTAAGCATTGGCATTTGTTTTCTTGTTTTAACAGCAATATTTCTAATTCTTAATTATGAGAATAGGGACTGCAATAAAAGTAAAAAAATTACAAATCATTTGAATCATTAAAATCAAAAGGAGCTTTGAAGTTTTGTTTTACTTGCGGGCTATGGGAACATTGGAAAGGCATTTATGAAGTTAGTTGAAAAACATGGGTGCGATCACAATATTACGATTTGTAACCTTGAATACAATAATATGGACGCCATTCAATACATAAATGAACATCATTGGGAAATAAACCTTTTTATTAACCTTACAGGGCTACGTACGAAACTTTTTCTCGATCTTGTTTATAAGTACAATTTGGCATATGTGTCTTGAATAGATTAAGGAGAATTTTATGCGTGTTTTACCAATTTGCGATGAACAAAAATACATATTTGATGTAAATGAAGCAATCGGTAGTATTCCTTTAAAAATTTCATATTCAATGGAGTTTTCAATGAACTTTCCTCCAGAGGAGCTATCCTTTGCAATTGATCAATGCATCAAGACAGCTGATGTTTTTGGTGCAAGATGTTTTGTTCAAGATGGACGTCAGTATATGGAATTTCTGCCTTATCAGAAGCATGATATTCCTGTCTTTCACTTTTCTACAGAAGAAGATTATCATTTGTTTTATAAGGAAGTTTGGGCAACAAAGATAAATAATCGAGAGAAGCTTTATTACATATTTATTTATTCCATTGCAGGTTCATATTATGGAATCCACTTTAGTTTTAATCATCTAATTTTTGATGGGTTATCTGTATTATTGTTGACTGATAAAATTCAAAAAGTTCTGCTTTTGAAAAACGAGGAAGTGAAGTGGCATCCATTTCAAACTTATTTGGAGAACATTAAAAAATATAATGAAAGCGAAAAATATGTTATTGATAAAGAATTCTGGGAAGATAGATTTTTGGTATTATCTAATTGTGAATATCTTTTTCATGATGTAATTGATAATGAGGAGGCAGCAATTAAGGAAGTAACGTTCCAGACAAGCAAGAAAATAAAGGATGAATTATATGCGTATTGTTCCAAAAACAATATTTCTGCACCTAGCCTGATTGCTACAGTTCTGGCGGATATTATAAATAAAAAAACAGGGTGCAAGCGATTTTACTTTGAAATTCCCATTGGAAACCGCTTGGGAGCCAAAGAAAAAAACAGTTTAGGGGTTTATGAAATTGGGCCACCCTTTATTTTTGACTTCACGAAATACAACAATATTTTTGATTTATATCAGTCGGTTCAGAAACAGTCCGTAGATTATTATAAACACAGGAATTTCGATTGGAATACAAAAATATTGTCAGAGGAATACGAAGAAAAATATGGCAAGTATATTCCACAGTTTTCCTTATCGTATTTTTGCACCAATAAAAAGCCATCTGTTTCCGTTGCCACATTGAAGCACCACAATTGTGAAACTGACTTTTTGCCGATGACGTTATATATCGCAGACTACCTCAATTGGGAAACCATTGGATTTTCGTATATATATTGGGAAAATTACTTTTCGGATGAGGAAGTGATAGAAATTCATAGGGATATTGAAACCGGCATAGCAGAAATGATTGAAAAGAACTGCTTTTCGTAAAGAAAAAATAAGCATACTATAGGTTACTTGCTGAGGGGGCGTTATTCATGTTTGAAAATATTTCAACGATTCGTGATCTGCTTTTTTTAACGACAAAGTATTACGGTGAAAGAACTGCATTTTCCTATTTGAAAGATGGAAAAATGTGCTCTGCGACTTATTCCGATTTTTCACAACAAGTTACAGCAGCAGCAAAATTCCTTGTTTTAAAGGGTATTTCGAATAGCAAGATTGCTGTTGCATCTGAAAATTCATTTGACTGCTTAAAGTGGTGTTTTGCTGTGCCCCTTTCGGGGAATGTTTTAATTATGCTGGATAATATGGCAACAATACAGGAAAAAGCCTATATGGTGGAGCATAGCGATACCTCTTGTTTGCTTTATTCCCGGCTCAATCAGCCGTTTTGTGATGAAATAACAAAAAATAATAAAAACGTTCATCATACAATTTGCATAGAAGCAGATACCAAAGACCATCTTCATTTTGATTTGGCTGTGGAATTACAAAAAACTGACGGTACAGAATTATCATATATATTTTATACATCTGGAACTACGGGGAAGCCAAAGGGTGTTATGCAGTCTCAAATTAATTTACTGCGGACGAGCCTGTATCTTTCTTATAGTCTTAAGGTAAAAGACTCTATATTTTTAACATTACCCCTCAATCATATTCTTCCCTTTGCAAATGTGGTATTTTCATCGATGTATAGTGGGGGCAATTTATTTATTTCAGCAGGGTTAAAGTATCTTTTCATGGAAATGCAGGAAGTTCGACCATACTGTACTTTTTTGGTGCCAGCATTGCTAACGTATTTTGACAAAATGATTGATTCGAAAGCACAAGAGATTATAAAAGCAAGTAGCATAGACCAACTTACTGCGCGCAAACAGGCCTGTGCCCAATTGCTTGGTGGGAATTTAAAAATCATTGTAGTTGGTGGTGCACCTCTGGATTTAGAAATTGCAAAACGTATGCAAGCATTGGGCATCTCGGTGCTTAACGGATACGGACTTACCGAAACCTGCGGGTCCATCACTGTAAATCCAAATGAGGATAATCGCCTTGGAAGTATTGGACGAATAAACTTTAATTCCGAAGCAAAAACAATAGACGGAGAGCTTTTGTTTAAAAATCCATATTTATTTCAAGGATATTATAAGTATTCCCAAGCTACGAAAGAAGCATTTCATGAGGAATGGTTTTTAAGCGGAGATTTAGGCTATATTGAAGACAATTATGTATTTATTGTGGGTAGAAAAAAGAATTTAATTGTATTGCCCAATGGTAAGAACGTCAGCCCGGAAGAACTTGAGCTTGAATTGTTGAAAATTGAAGAGTTGAAAGAAGTTGTAGTTTGTCTGCAAAACGGAAAACTAACAGCCAAAGTTTATTCGGAGCATGACAAAATGGTAATTCGTAAAAAAATAAACGTAATCAATAAGAAGTTGGCTTCCTATAAGCAAATTGAAAATGTTGTGTTTTGTGATGAAGAATTTCCGAAAACAGCTAGCAGCAAAATTAAAAGGGGAGAAATTTAATATGCTTACAGAATTGATTGAAATGATTAAAGATACATTTTCGCCAACAATGGAGGTGACAGGGGAAACAGCTTTAAAAACTGATTTAGCGTTGGATTCATTTGAAATTATAAATCTCATTGGCATACTGGAAGATAAGTATAAGATAGACATTAATGCAATTGATATAGTTTCTTTAGTAACAGTTGAAGATATTTGTAATTTTATTGCTAGTAAAAAAATGTCCTGACCAGTACCCTCTAGCTAAGGGGATGCTAAAGCGGAAGCAGTCAGGCTTATATGAATTTTTTGAAGATATTTCTGATTCTCAAAGCATTGGATTTCAGAAGCCATCAAAAGAATTCTTCAATTAAGTAATGATTAATATTAAACATTTCAATATAAAAGAAGCATTTGTTATTGGGGATTCATTAAATACCGATAAAAAGGAAAAGAACAAGGAATTAAAGGAGAAAAGCAAATACAGTTTTAAATACATACTTTCGGATTTAACGGTATGTGGGGAATATGGGCTTGCCTACCGTAGGCAGATGTAGTCCAAGTATGGTGAAAAATCGGCAGTATGGAGATGCGAGGATAGGATGAAACAAGGTAAAAAATCAAGATGCAAGAATTCACCCACCTTAAAAGAAGAACAGCTACATGATCAGTAATAGCACCAGGTCCAATTAAACAAATTTTTTTAGTGTACTTGCACAAAATTCAGATGACCTTATGTCAAATCGAGACTCTGATTATGTTAGCTTCTATAAATCAGACGGAAGACAACGAAGTAGCCAAAAAAAGACTGAGGTGGAGGATATGTAAAATTATAGTGAAATACATTAATATAACATTGAGTATTCTTTTTTATCGACATAAACCTATATAAAAGTATTCCACCATTGAAGATGGGATACTATAAGATATATGTATTTTAATCTTTATTTCTCCTTGAAGCGCACTCTTACTGTATCGTACTATTGACGATGTGCTCTTTTTATAGTAAGTATACTTAGAAAAGAGATCGATATGAGTTGTAGGATCAGATCAACAGCAGCTTAAGTAAGTACTCTTTAAATAATACAAAGGAGAGCAAGAGTTATGCCTTCACTCAGTCATGATGTGTCTGTTTTTGAAAGGTATCCATGAGTATTTGAACATATTGTAAGGATTATTTAGAAGAAAAATAAGACGCATAGTGTAGCAAGAATTATTACAAAGGAGGATCTGGGATGTCGGAGGTAACAAAAAGGGCTTTAGAGGCATCGCTTAAAAATCTTTTACTTCAAAAATCACTTGATAAGATCACTATCTCAGATATTACAAATGACTGCGGGATTAACCGTATGACCTTTTATTATCACTTTAAGGATATTTATGATTTGATTGAGTGGATCTGCGTTGAGGAAACAGCAAGAGCAATCAACGGCAAGAAAACCTATGACACCTGGCAGCAGGGTTTTTTGCAAACCTTCCAAATGGTACTGGCAAATAAACCTTTTGTCTCAAATGTTTATCATTCCATCAGCCGGGAAAAAATAGTAGACTATTTTTATGCAATTACCTATGATCTGCTGCTGGGGGTAGTTGAGGAAAAAGCGGCTGGACTGAGAGTGAGGGAAGACGATAAGAAATTTATTGCAGACTTTTACAATTTTTCCTTTGTAGGTCTGCTGTTGGATTGGATCAAAAAAGATATGAAGGAAGATCCTCAGGTAATTATTGATAGAATAAGCACATTAATTCAAGGTGACGTAGCAAAAGCTTTAAGTAAGTTTCAGCAGAACAAATCGAAACAAAACATTTTAAATGATTAATAAATAGACAAAATTGCCGATGTGATAAGATTTTAATCAAAGCCATTTTATTGATGATTGTAGAAATTGCAATAAAAATTATAATGGTTATTGTAAATATAAATCAAACAAAATGGTTATTGTAAACAAAAATCAAACAAACACGGAGGTAATTGCTATGTATTATTCAAAAGGAAATTATGAATCACTTGCCCGCCCAGAGAAACCTCAGGGAGTGGAACGCAAATCGGCCTACTTGATTGGTTCTGGTCTTGCTTCCCTTGCAGCCGCAGCTTTTCTTGTTCGCGACGGACAAATGGATGGGAAAAGAATTCACATTTTAGAAAAGGATCCGATTGCAGGGGGTGCCTGTGACGGCTATGAATATGATAATACCGGATTTGTGATTCGCGGCGGACGAGAAGTGGATAACCGCTATGAATGCCTATGGGATCTATTTCACTCTATCCCATCTCTGGAAACAGAGGGTGCCAGTGTGCTGGATGAATTTTATTGGCTGAATAAGCATGATCCAAACAGCTCTCTCACACGTGCAACGGTGAATCGTGGTGAGGATGCTCATACGGATGGTAAGTTTGCTTTGTCAAATGAAGGTATGCAGGAAATTATGAAGTTATTCTTTACACCGGATGAGGCGCTATACAATAAGCGTATCTCCGAAGTGTTCAGTGATGAGGTTCTGAACTCTAATTTCTGGCTGTATTGGCGCACAATGTTCGCTTTTGAGAACTGGCACAGTGCACTGGAAATGAAATTATATATTAAGCGCTTCATTCATCATATTGGTGGAATGCCTGATTTTACAGCCGTTCGCTTCACGAAGCTTAACCAGTATGAATCCATGATTCTGCCATTAGTTAAGTATCTGGAAGCCCATAATGTTCAGTTTCACTTTGGAACCAAAGTGGAAAATATTGTATTTGACATAAAATCAGATAAAAAAGTTGCAAAAGTGATTGATATCATCCGAGATGGCAATGAGGAACACATTGACTTGACCGAAGACGATTTGGTGTTTATCACCAATGGCGGATGCGTTGAAAACTCCTCCATCGGTAATCAGGATACACCGGCACCCTTTAATTATGAAATTAAAAAAGGCGGCGGCTGGGATATGTGGCGGGAAATTGCGGCACAAGATCCTTCCTTTGGACACCCGGATAAATTCTGTTATGATGCGGAGCAAAGCAATTGGATGTCTGCTACTGTGACAACATTGGATGATCGTATTCCTCCTTATATACAGAAAATCTGTAAACGTGATCCTTTCAGTGGCAAGGTGGTTACTGGAGGTATCGTTACCGCCAAGGATTCCAATTGGCTGCTTAGCTGGACCTTTAACCGTCAGCCTCATTTTCGCAGTCAGCCAAAAGATCAGCTGGTCGGCTGGATCTATGGATTGTTTACCGACAAGCCCGGCAACTTTGTGAAAAAGGCTATGCGTGATTGTACTGGTAAGGAAATCTGTATGGAATGGCTATACCATATTGGAGTACCCGAGAATCAAATTGAAGAAATGGCAGAGAATAGTGCTAACACGGTACCTTGCATGATGCCTTATATTACCGCATTTTTTATGCCTCGTGAGGCAGGTGACCGTCCTGATGTTATCCCAAATGGCAGTGTGAATTTTGCTTTTCTTGGGCAATTTGCTGAAACAAAACGCGATACAATTTTTACGATCGAATATTCCGTACGTACGGCCATGGAGAGTGTTTACACACTTTTGGATATTGACAGGGGTGTACCCGAAGTTTGGGGAAGCACTTATGATGTTCGTGATTTGCTGAATGCTACATCAAAAATGAGTGATGGCAAAAAAATTACGGAAATGGAGTTTGATCCGAAGCAAAAGGCTGTTCTTGGTGAAGTTCTCAAGAAGGTTGCAGGAACGGATATTGAAAAACTGCTCAAGGAATATCAGTTAATCTAGTAGAACATAAATGTTGGAATGCCGCATAACAAAGGTCTGCATCCGGTTTGCAACATAGGTTGGTTTTGAAATATAGAGGCCAACCTATGTTTTTTTGGATATGTTCGACGGACGGACGTTTCAACGGGTTTAGGGAGACATATGTTTTTGGCGCTGCTTTTCAATCTTCAGCACTTCCTTTGTCAACTCCTGATCGCCTCGGCCACCTTACCTTTCGGGTCGTGGGCGAAAATGTCTTACCCTCTGCCCTAATTTCGGCGGCACGGACGGAATGGGGGATGTCTGGATTAAATACCTTGATTTTTTTGCCGTAAGTATCCCTCAACAGGGCGCTGATCTTTTTGGCATGGTTGGTGCGGCTATCTACCATTGTGAGCAGGATACCATCAATTTTGAGTTTTCGATTGATCTGCCGCCGTACCTTGTTGATGGTCTGCAATAGCTGTTCAAGGCCTGAAAGGGAATAACTACGCTGTCGGCTGCGGCCAACGCATTAGTTGTCAGCATTCCAAGCGATGGCATACAATCCAGAAGCACATAGTCGTATTGTCGCTTTACGCTATCCAGGTATTGTTTCAGGGCCTTTTCGCGGCTCATGGCGTTTACAAGCGAAACCTTCCAGAAAGCTCAAGGTTAGAAGGCATAAGGTTAACGCCCTCGCCGTGGTGTAGAATGCCCTCCTTTGGATTGATGGCTTCCTAAGTAAGCACCTTGCCCATCACTATCACCAGCGTTACAGGTAGATTGTCAGGCTGGGGATTGCCTAAACTGATTGTCAGAGAACCTTGCAGGTCGCTATAAATCAATAGTACTTTTTCCCTCTCATGGGCTAGTCAACGCCGAGATTGGCACAAGTAGTGGCTTTGCCAACGCCGCCTTTTTGGTTGGCGATGGCTATTACGTTTCATATAATTTTTCACCTCCAGAAATAGAATAAGGGCCTTCCGTTAGGAAATACATGCGGCATGAATGGTTTTGCCTTATTTGTTGGACTTTGTTGTATATTTGCTTCTAATCTTTATGGCTTTATTATTATATTTTCCAGAATTTTTCAATTTATTTTCTTAGGAATTATTTTGTCCGTAGGAGCGGCAGGCGTGAAGGGGGCAGGTATTGTAATGTCCACAGTTTTATTGGAATCCCTTGGTATGCCATTAAGCCTGATCCCCATTCTTGCTGCTATATGGCCAACCATTGACCCTGCACATACTGTTTTAAACAATGTAAGTGATTTGACCGGAACAACTTTGGTAGCAAATTCTCTTGGTAAGTTAGATAAAGAGATATTTAAAAAGGCTTAACAGTTAGTTTTAAGTAGCTCACTGCTTCGAATTAAAAAACTGCACTTTGGTAGCAAAGTGCAGTTTTTTATATGGGTATTAATAAATTAATACAGTTTTAATTTGATGTATATTCATCAATCAATTGAAGCTTTTCTGTATTTTGTTTGCCTATTTTTTTACAGATATAAGTTGCAAGAACCTCTGCTGTGTACGTTTGATATTATGATTATTCCGACAATAAAAAGACCCTCCTATGGAAAACAAAAATATAGGAGGGTAATTTTTAAATTCTTATGCTAATTTAATGATTTACTAAATAATGTAAAAATAGTATATTAGTATTAATTGAAGTTATTGTTTTGTTTAATTCGGATTAGATGAAAAATTACTTGAAAGAATAGTATAATAATTATAAGGCTTAATAACTTTAAGCAATATTGCAGGAGGGAAAATGGGCTTTAGAAAGTGTATATTTATATTAATATCAACAATTGCTTTGGTAGGGTACACAACAACTAGTTTAAATTATATGACTAATAGAACAAGTACAGCTTCGGAAATGAATAATGAAAAAATTTTGGATTATAATACGTTTATTAATAAAACGTGGATTAATTCAAATGGCTCTGGTAGTGCTGGTGATTTGTCAATTTATAAAATTGATGGAAACAATATTGCTGGAAATTATAGTATTTGGTTAACTGCTACCCCATCACGATATGGCAAGATTATTAATTTTACTGGAAATATTGATAACGACATAGCGTTATGTCATTTTTATGATTCTTATGGTAATGGTGGTACGATTGAAATACGTTTTTTAAACAATGAAGAACTAGAAGTGACCATTAAATTAGAAGAAAAATCCTTTAATGAGGACTATATTCCACTTGAAGGTAAATATAAGTTTGTGTCAGAAAACATCTATAATGTTGAAGAATATCATATAATAGAGGATAAATCATTTGCTATTGATTTATCTTTATGGGGTAATGTAAATTTGACTTGTGCAGAAATATTGGGAAGTATTCATGAGCCACCACTTATAATTTTATTGACTAATGAAAAAGGGGATGTACTTTTTGATTTTTTGCCAGATGCGCCTTATGGAGCAAAACTTCGAGAAACTGAATTTGTGGATGTTAATGAAGATGGGCTAAAAGACGTAATTTTCCTTATTTATGAAGCTGACAAAGAAGGTATTATGACTTACTTTTCAACGCTTATTTACTTACAACAGGAAGATGGATGTTTTGTAACAGAAGATAAGATTATGGATAAGATTAATAATTCAGAGAATTTTATTGAAGTTAAAAAAATCGATGATATTATAGAATACATTAAAAAAAACACCTTAAAATAAATATTAACAGTACCACAGTTCGCAGAGCTTTCCAAACAGAAGTCATTAATAATAAAATTTACGCCATTGGTGGCTTTGACACGTATAATCTTGATCTTGATAATGAACTATCATCAGTAGAGGTTTATGATCCATCCACTGACAAATGGACAACTCTGGCCTCAATGTCGAAAAAAGGGTCTTACTTTCATACAGAAGTAATTGATAAGGTTATTTACGCCATTAGTGGAATGAATGATACTTCTATGGAATCCTATGCCGTTCCCGCAAATGCAACGAACCGTGAGTAGTCATTGGCGTAAATAAGTTCTTTAGAATACGAAAATATATCATTTTGAAGTTATCATGAAAGGCGTTTATTTTCCACAGTCTTTTCTGTTGCGCTGATATGATTCTGGTCTTTGCTCATCTTGCAAAGGGCAGTAATGAAGTGGGTGTAGGCGCTGACCGTGCCTTGACCAAAGAAACGGAACGAGGATTGAAGAGGTACTATTGCGACCAAGATAGCGTCAATGCGAAAGTAAAAAGATATGATTTCTCAGTGGAAGAAGTGAATGAACAGCTGATGGGAGTTGCAAACCTCATTTTAAATGCGCCCCTTGATGATAAGGAACTTGCCAGAATAAAAGATGAAATTACAGGTCAAGCCAGTGACGGTTGGGGGAAGGTTTTGAGCAAAGAGAAATTAGATGTAATGGCAAAGAGGTGTATGTCAGTTTTTGGAGTGCAAAAAACTGGAGTTTGCAGACGTCTGAAGAA
>JABNAD010000401.1_pt2 | contig 23440 bp, 19 predicted proteins | sample 7240381 | NCBI WGS metagenome assembly JABNAD01 (sample SAMN11332834, study PRJNA596920) | anaerobic digester metagenome | biome: digested sludge; isolation source: digested sewage sludge-derived enrichment culture grown on H2/CO2 | place: Germany: Goettingen
ACATAACCTGCCATTGACCTACCTCCCGCGGTCCCGGCAACATGGGATCCGCCTCGAATTCAAGGCTATTATAACAAATGATTCTGAAAAAAAGCATACACTGATTGCATCTGGCAGATCGTTGAGCCGCAGATTGCCCGGCAAGTCACCAGGCAGCAGATTGCCCGGCAGATTGTCCGGCAGGTCACCCGGCAGCAATTTCCCGAACCGCTGTTGTCCTTCCGTGGTTCTTCTGCTATTTTCTTCTGGTGTATTCCTCCGGTGCTTTCCTTTGCTGCTTTCCTTCGGTGCTTTCCTCCGGCGATTTCCTTTGTTGCTTTCCTCCGGTGCTTTCCTCTGCTGCTTCCCTCTGTATTGGATTCCGAGCAAAAATGTAATTTATATATTGCATTATGACTGAGATATGTTATACTTTGCAATATAAGGGGGTGCTTCATGAAGAACAAGCGAATGAAAATAGCCCGACTGGAATGCGATATGAACCAGGAAGAATTAGCCAGAGCTGTCGGCGTGACCCGACAGACCATCGGACTGATTGAGGCCGGGGATTATAACCCGTCGCTGAATTTGTGCATCGCAATCTGCAAGGCACTGAAGAAAACACTGAATGACTTATTTTGGGAGGATCCATCATGAAAAACCAGACTATCCGGGATGAACGAGTCATCTCACAACGCCGCAAAATCAGCAGTGAGGCCGATGGCATTCTGATGTTTGCCCTGCTTGCCTCCATACTGCTGCAGCAATTTATTATGAACGCACCGTTCAAACAGTATGCCGCCGAGTTCCTCTGCTTTTTCGGAGTTTCCATCTACAAGCTGGTACGGTATATGTCATTGGGACTGGATCTGAACGGCAGCGGAACGCACTCGAAGCGAATGCCCCTGATCCACAGCCTCATCGCCGGACTGACTGTCACCACAGTGACCGGGGGGATCAACTATTCCCAATACGCCGGCAAGTATCAGGTGGATGGCATCGGCTATTTCCTGGCGATGCTCCTCGTTACCTTCCTGGGTTCCACTGCGATCAGTTATCTTGCTGCCTGGCTGTTTTATCATCAGAATACGGTGACACAGAAAAAAATCCAGTAGCAGCTCGATGATGAGGAAAACCGGTAGCATTTCACATCCTGCCCACTTCCCTCATTTTGCAATCAAAAATAAAATAGCCCTCAAATTTAGCAGATGCTTATGGTTATCCCAATCATAAGCATTATCTTTTCAATGAGATTGACAAAAGAAAAACAACTTTGAAAATCCGGTCTGAACCTTCTGTTTGACAGGCTTCTGGCCGCCCTGTACAGTAGGTACTGAATTCAATATCCGTGGATGAACATCGGCTGAAGAGCCCGGCAACCTGCCGGGACCGTAGAAGCAAGGGACCTGTTCCTAACATAGGTTACCGAAACTTTCAGGTCATACCAGCGATGGGACACAACTCTGGAGAGAGCCGTAACCGGCCATCGAAGAAGCAAGCTGCCGGACGCAGTGAATCTTTCAGATCAAAGGACAGAGCAACGTAGGTTTTTTTGGTAAGCCTGCGCTGCGCTGCCCTTTTTTTTGATACATAAAAAAAGTGAGAGGAGAACATGATGGAAATTGTTCAGGGAATGGGATTGTTGATTGCGACACTGGGGGTATTCTCGCTGTTCAGCCTGAAAGCACCCAAGGGCCAGGCGGCCATGGGGGGATTGGCCAATGCAGCGATCGCAACGTTTTTAGTGGAGGCGATCCACCGGTACATCGCAGGGAATTTTCTGCACAGCCGGTTTCTGGGAGAGGTCGGCAGCCTGTCCGGCAGCATGGGGGCGGCCGCCGCGGCGATGCTGGTCCTGCTGGAAATGGGCATCTCCCCGGTACTGGCCGTTTCAGCCGGCCTGGCAACGGCTGGCTTCGGCATCCTGCCCGGCTTTATCGCCGGCTACCTGCTGGGGCTGCTCACTCCGAAACTCGAAAAGAAGCTGCCGGAGGGACTGAACGTGATTCTGATGGCGCTGCTGCTGGCTCCGCTGGCCAGAGGCATCGCTGCCGCGATCAATCCGATGGTCAGCAGCACCCTTTCCCAGATCGGTGCCATGATCTCCGCGGCGGCTGAGCAGTCGCCGTATGTCATGGGAATCCTCCTGGGCGGAATAATGAAAGTCATCTGCACTTCGCCCTTAAGCTCCATGGCGCTGACCGCCATGCTCGGACTCACCGGACTGCCCATGGGCATCGCCGCCGTCGCCACCTTTGGCGGGACTTTTACCAACGGAGTAATTTTCTACAAGCTGAAACTGGGCAGCAAGGGCAACATCATTGCCGTCATGCTGGAACCCCTGACCCAGGCTCACATCGTCACCCGCCACGCTGTCCCCATCTATGTGTCGGACTTTTTCGGGGGAGCCCTGGCGGGTCTGAGCGCCGCCTGGTTCGGGATCATCAACAACGCGCCCGGAACCGCCTCCCCGATTCCCGGTTTCCTGGCCCCCTTTGGCTTCAATCCGCCTTTGAACGTTCTGCTGGCCATGGCCTGCGCTGCCATCGGAGGAATCCTGGGCGGCCTGATCGGGGCAAGCCTGTTCCGAAATTACCGTGTCGAAGACCTGCCGCAGGACCTGAACCCCCTGGAAAACGCAGCTTAGGCGACCGCCCGGAAGGTTTGCGGCTGGTTTCAACATGATTGTTATTCACGATATATGCATAATTATTCACGCTGAATGGGTTGACAAATGTAATCGGTTGCTCTTGTTAACCTTTGATTTATAAGGTTTATTGTTGTTTTCACTCCATCTCCGATGTATTATTACAGTGGAATAATAACTCAACATTTCTGCATTTTATACAAACGACAAGGGGCGATACGTGATGACAGACAAAGGACCGATCCAGCATATGATTCTGCCGGACTCTTTGAACCAACTTCTGCAGAGCGGTCTTTCGGTAACCATCCCGGAGACACGCGGCGAACTTCTTGAACTGGCCATGGGCGGTGACCCGCTGTTCAATGAAGTGAGCTATGACGTTCCGGGCCAAGGCCAAGTCGTGGAAGCCACGGTGGCCAAGTGCAAAAACGGACTGGTCGTCAACTACATGGATGTCTACATGAGACGGCGCGATCCCCACTGCATGGTCATTGCCGACCACGGTAAATCCGACAAGCAGCGCTTCATCTCCAAATACGGCGCGGAATTTGACGAACTGCGCCACCAGACCTTTGACTGGCTCACCACGCAGGGCCTGATCATCATGCCCTTCATGGCCGGCGGCGAAGAATTCGGCTATCCCGCGCTCCTGGTTGCCCCGGACAACGCCGGCTTTTTCGCCGCGGCCCTGGCCGACCTGCAGGGCTTCATCCCGGCCAGCCGCGTTCCCGAAGGCTTCAAGCCCAAGGCAATCATCTATCTGGCGCCGACCTTCCGCCATACCCACTTCGGCGGCAAGCAGATGGTCGTGCACAACCGGCTGGAGGACATCTACGAACTCTTCTCCTACAACCTGTATCCGGGCCCCAGTGCCAAGAAAGGCGTCTACGGCGTGCTCCTCAAGATCGGCGAGGAAGAAGGCTGGGTGACGGTCCACGGCTCCACCGTCCGGATCATCACGCCCTACGACAATGTTCTCACCGTCATGCATGAAGGCGCTTCGGGCAGCGGCAAGAGTGAAATGATCGAAGAAATCCATCGCGAGATGGACGGCCGCATCCGCCTGTCCACCAACCGCGTCACCGGTGAAACCACCTACATTGACTTGATTGAAACCTGCGAGCTGCTCCCCATCACCGATGACATGGCGCTGTGCCATCCCCAGCTCCAGAACGCCTCCAAGCGCCTGGTGGTCAAGGATGCCGAAGCCGGCTGGTTCATGCGGACCGACCACATCAAGGAATACGGCACGGATCCCTATCTGGAAAAGCGCACCATTCATCCCAAGGAACCGCTGCTGTTCTTCAACTATGATTCCGTCCCCGGCTCCACCTGCCTGATCTGGGAACACATCATGGATGCCCCGGACAAGCCCTGTCCAAACCCCCGGGTGATTCTGCCGCGCAATCAGATCACCAACATCATCAACGAACCGGTGGAAGTGGATATCCGCAGCTTCGGCGTGCGCACTCCGCCCTGCACCATTGAGGATCCCAGCTACGGCATCATCGGGCTGTTCCATATCCTGCCCCCGGCCCTGGCCTGGCTGTGGCGCCTGGTATCCCCCAGAGGCCACAACAATCCCAGCATCACCGACAGCGAGGGCATGACCAGCGAAGGCGTCGGCTCCTACTGGCCCTTTGCCACCGGCCGCCGCGTCGACCAGGCCAACCTCCTGCTCAAGCAGATCCTGGAAACCAGCCACACCCGCTACGTGCTGATCCCCAACCAGAACATCGGCGCCCATAAGGTCGGCTTCATGCCCCAGTGGATTGCCCGGGAATATCTCTCCCGCCGCAACGGCAAGTTCGGCCGCCACCAGCTCAATGAATCCAGATGTCCGCTGCTGGGCTACGCCCTGGGCAGCATCAAGGTGGACGGCACCTTCCTGCCCAAGGAACTGCTTGAAGTCAACCGTCAGCCGGAAGTCGGCGATGAAGCCTACGACGCCGGAGCCCGGCTGCTCACCGATTTCTTCAAGAAGGAACTGGCCAAATTCGACTCCCCGGACCTGGATCCCCTCGGCCGCCAGATCATCGAGTGCTGCCTGAAGGACGGTTCCATTGAAGACTACATCAAGCTGATTCCGATTCGCCTGTAGTCAGCCAGTCAAAAAAGAGCCCCGCTTCCAGCGGACTGTCCTGGGACAGCCGACCGGCCGCGGGGTTTTCTGCTTTTTCGATTGTTGTTTTTTCGTTTGCTGCTTTTTCGATTGCTGCTTTATCAATTGCAGTTCATGCCGATTGCTGCTCCTGTCGATGCTGGCAGGATCGCTTGTGTGCTGCTTGCCTCAGGCAGGACTCAGCGAACGACCTTGAGCTGGAACTCCTCCTGGGCTTCGGCTTCCTCCCAGACGATTTCCTTATGGACATAGTTGCTGGTCATGGAGGACAGAATGCCGCCGTAGGTCATGTCAAAGCGGATTTCCGAACCAACCCGGTAGGGAATGGCCGAGTCCGTCAGATCCAGGACGATGTGGTCGGAGGAAGCGCCTTTGATCAGGATGTCCTCATCCTGTGGCGTCAGCTTGGTGGGATCGACATCCTGTTTGCCGATGGCGCAGATGGCCAGGGTTCTGGTCCCCAGGTCCTCAAACTCCGGCACTTCGCCGAAGGCGTTCTTTCCCACCATTCCCTTGGGTACGGTGGGCTTTTTTTTCAGCTCGATGACCTCGGCCACCAGGGTGAACACCCCTTCCACGGTTCCGGGAACCCGTTCGCCGTAGGCGGTTTCCCGTCCCAGCAGAAAGGCTTCGCCGATGCGCAGGTTGTTGATCCCTTCCACCATGGCGTCATCCAGGATCAGGTGCAGGGAAGAGGAATTGCCTCCGGAAATCAGCTCCATCTCCAGGCCGTACTTTTTGTGGACATACTTGGCAATGGTGACCAGCCGGAACAGGTTGTACTCATCCGGGATGACTCCGCCAAAGCAGGTCAGGTTGACGCCAACCCCCACCACGTCAATGTGGGACAGCCTGCGGGTCTGCTCGATGGCGTCAAACAGCTCATACTCATCATAGAAGCCTTCCCGCAGGTCGCCCAGGTCCATCATCAGCAGCACGCCGTGGCGGACGCCGGCTTCCTGAGCGGCCTGATCCAGGGCCCGGATCGTATCGACCTCGGAGTTCAGGGAGATGTCCGCGTAGCGGACCACTTCCCGGGCCTCGGAGATCATGGGCAGCCGGAGCATCATGCGGGGCAGACTCATGCCTTTGAGTTTTTTCAGGTTTTCCAGGCGCGAATCCGCCAGATAGCGGCAGCCGCCGTCGACAAAGACCTGAGCCAGTTCCGGCATGGCACAGAACGCCTTGGTGACACCGGCCACGGAGATGCCGTGATCGGCGCACAGGCCGACGATGGCATCGACGTTCTGGCGCAGCCGGGTCAGATTAATTTCTACTCGTGGATTTTTCATGGTGTTCCCTCCGGGATGCTCAGACTTTTTCGGGCCAGCTTGCGGGCCGCTTCCGGATACTGCAGGCTCATGACGCCCAGGGAGGCCATGATGTAGTCCCGGTCAATCCAGATGTTGATATCGGGCCGGGGCAAAAGCTCCAGCCGGCTCTCCCGCGCCAGGGCGCGCCGGATAATGGCCTCGCCGTCGGGCAGGCGGGTCAGCGCTCCGCCGGTGCCGATGAAATGCTTCACCGGGGTCAGATCCTTGCCCAGGGCCGCCAGCTTGCGGCCGGACGGACCGAAGTATTCCTTCAGCACGCCGGCATGGCGACGCAGAGCCGTCACCAGGGCGGTCTGTGCCAGCAGCGACACCAGCGCCAGGTCCTGTGCCGTGTCCGGGATGGGCGGCAGCGCTTCGGCGCGCCGGACCGCCTCGGCCCGGTCCAGGCCCAGCCGGCTGTCCAGTTCCCGGTCCGTCACCAGATCCAGCACCGTCATGCGGTTGACGTACATACCCAGATCCCCCTCGACGGTCCGCTTGTGCTCCGGTTCGGGCTCCAGCAGGATGCCCGCGAACTCATCCGAGTCCGCCGTGCAGGAATGAATGTCGGTGGTGGCCCCGCCGATGTCGGCGCAGACCAGGTTGCCCAGTTCCTCTTTGAGCAGGATGGAAGCTTCCATCACCGCGCCCGGCGTCGGAATGATGTGTCCGTCCACCAGATCGCGGATGTGCTCCATGCCGCCGGCGTGGGTGATGTGCTCCTCAAAGACCGCCTGGATGACTTTCCGGGTCGGTTCAATATTAAGTTCATCGATGCGGGGATAGACATTGTCCACGACATACAGCCGGTTGGGGCTGCCCTCGAAGATCAGACGGATTTCCTCCTGATTCTCCACATTGCCGGCATAAATGACCGGAACCGCCAGATTCAGCGACCGGATCAGCTCCGCGTTGTACAGAGCGGTTTCACGCTCGCCGTAATCAACCCCGCCTGCCAGCAGGATAATATTGGGCCCGATTTCCCGGATTTTTGCCAGATCCGACCGGCGCAGCCGGCCGGCCGTAACAAACTTCAGGTTGGCGCCGGCCCCCAGGGCGGCCTCCCGCGCCGCCCGCACCGTCATGTCATAGACCAGGCCGTGCACCGTCATGCGCAGACCGCCCGCGGCGGAGGAGGACGCCATCAGCCGGTCATAGCGAAGCGCTTCTCCCAGCTGCTCCTCCAGATCCCGGATGGCACCGGCCAGGCCGATGTTGACATCCCCTTCCGATACGGTGGTGCGGAACTGCCCCTGGCCGAGCAGCACCGGATCCGTATTCAATTGATGGAACGCGCTGACCACCGTGGTGGTGCTTCCAATCTCCGCAATGAGCAGGTCTGCCTGTATCATGTTACGGTCCCCCTTGTTCCAGTTCCCGGCGCTTCTTGACCAGGAAGGTTGCGACATGGACGCCCTTGGAACCGCGGCCGAAGCCCTGGTCCATTCCGGCTTCCCGGGCATATTCGTTGGATACCTGCGTACCGCCGGCAGCCAGAATGATCCGGTTCCGGATGCCTTTTTCAACGCACAGGTCCGCGATCTTCTTCATGTTCTTGTAGTGGATGTCATCATGGCTGATGATGGTGGACGCTAAGATGGCGTCGGCATTGAGCTCAATGGCGGCGTTGACGATTTTTTCCACCGCCACCGACGTCCCCAGATACTCGCACTGGATGCCGTACTTCTCGATGCCGCCATGCTTGATGTCGATGATTTCACGCAGGCCCACGGAGTGTTCATCCTCTCCGATGGTGCCGCAGACGATCTTCATCGGCCGGCGCTGGATGTCCGCGCGCAGCTCTTCTTCGGACAGAATATCCGGTTTGGGCGGAATCACCAGGTCGGCGATGTTGAGGATGTCGCGGAAGACGCCCTTGACCTCAACCCGCGTTCCCTCGGCCTCCTGCATGATCTCCTTGTGGATGACCTCGGCGTCGGCCAGGTTCATGCGCCGGGCGATTTCCAGAGCGGCCGCCGCGGCGGTGCGCTCCTCGGCGGGCAGGAACATGGACAGATGGATGACTCCGTCGCCGCGCCATTCCATTTCCGGCTTGATCCGGGAAGGATCCAGCAGGTCTTTCACTTCTTCCAGGCGGACATTGACGTTGTCATTGGGATCCAGCTCGTCGATGTAGACGATCTTGGAGCGGTCCTCAAAGGTGCAGCCTCCAATCAGGCTGACCGGATCCTCCGCTCCGTACTGAGCGGCATTGTTGTAGCCGAAGTGGGCCGTGACCGGCGCCAGATAGTCGGCATCGCGCTCGAACACGGTGCCGGCGGCGATGCCCCCGTCAATCTTGCGGGCGATGCCGTCTCCGTTGCGCTCCGGATAGATGCCGGAGTCGACGAAGAAGCCGTCCTCGACGGCCTTGAAATAGCCGCCGTTTTCCAGGATTTCTTCCATGAACAGGATGGCCCGTTCCTTGATTTCCCGGGTCTTTTGTGCCAGTTCCCCTTCGTTCCGGCGCAAAGCGATCATATCCATCAGGCCGTCCATGCCGGCAAAGGCCTGCCGGGCCGTATCAACGGCCTCCATATTGTAGATGTGCCAGGGCACGTTACGCCCCTCGTCCGGCGTGATGGTGGACTGGATGTCTGCCCGGGTCAGCTGTGAGATCAGCAGATTCAGCACATGGGTTACCGTCGCCTCGCGGGTGGAGGATTCCATGTATTTGGTGTTCTGCTGGGCCCGCATCTTGTATTCCCGGAACAGCTCGCGCAGCGCCACGGCATAGGGCAGGTCCAGGCGCATGGCCGGGGCCGGCGGAGCCGAGGGCGGCACGGTGGAGAGACAGATGTTCTCCTTCTTCATGCCGCTTTTGACGGAGAACAGCGAGTTGATGGCATGCTGAACCAGCAGCTCCGGCATGACCTTCCAGGCCTCCCGGGCGGTGGCGTTGGCATTATGGGCGCCGTCAATCTGCGCCATGCCGGAATAAGCCATGATGGTCTTGGCTTCGGCGGCGTCCACGAAGGACCGCACCATGTTGATGTTGCGGTAGAGGACATTGTACTGGGGATCCTGATGGGCCCCGTTGATGCCCTCTTCGGTGAACATGACGGCGATCTCCGGTCCGGCGACACCGGACACGTAGGAATGATAGTTGATCGGACGGCCGACCTCATCTTCAATGAGATCCAGCGCCTTGCGCTGGGCCCGCACCTGCTTGCGCGTGATGGGGATTCCGCCGATGCCCTGGGGCGTGCCTTCGATGAGACCATCGTAATGGCTCTGGCCGGCGGTGCGGATGACCATGATGTGGTCGGCGCCGTGCCAGGCGGCCATGCGCATGCGCCGGATGTCGTCCTCAAACCGGCCCGAGGCAATCTCGGTGGTGATGACGCATTTGGGCTGCGGGTCGATGTTCTCAAAGTACTTGGCAGCCGGCAGCGGCTGGCTCTGCTTCAGATCGTCGCTCATGTCATGGAAGACAAACTTTCCGATCTGACGCGGGGTGCCGGCGCCTTCGCGCCAGTGCCAGCCGCGGCGGCGCGGCTCATATTTGTCCAGGTCCTTCAGGATTTCGCGGACATCCAGTTTTTCGTTGCGTTTCAGATCCATTACGCGTTCCCTCCCAGGACGGCTTTGAGCGCGTCGAAGCCCTCGCCCTGGGCGAGGCGAAGTCCGGCTTCCCGGATGGTGAGCTGCTGGTCTTGCGCCAGGCGGTAGACCAGGTGGCCGCAACCCTTGCCCATCAGACCGTGTTCCATGGTGTGCGTCACGATCTGAGCGGCCTCCGGTGAGGAGAAGCCCATGCGCAGGAGCACCGAGCGCTCGATGGACGGCGTTGTGTTCTTTTTGGCCAGATCCAGCATGGGATCGACAATTTTGGCGCAGGTCTCCCAGAAGCGCTGCTCCAGCTCTTCTTCGGTCAGATCCTGCAGGTGAGCCCGGCGGCTCAGGTAGTCATCGGGTCGCTTCATCTTTGGTTTTCCTCCGTAATGCTGACTCCCAGCTCGGCCAGAACCGTCCGGACGAAGGCGTCATCCGAATTGGTTTCCAGGACGAGATAATCCACGTCGGCCGGGGTGATATCCAGGACGTTTTTGCCCACCGTCTGATTCTTGATGGAGGAACGCCGCAATTTATTCAGGTCCAGATCTTCAATGAACAGCCTGCCGGCACTGGTCGGCAGCACGATGTTCTTTCCGGGAATCTCGTCCTTGGGGTCGCCGATCACCAGCTCAATGCCGTTTTCGCGGGCAAAGGTGAGCTGCGGGTTGATGTGCTTGCCGGCGCCGGTGTACTCGGTTTCCTGAACCACGATGACCTGGTCTTCATCCAGCTCCTGGGCCAGGCAGAAAGCTGCGGCCAGGGAGGTGTTGCCCGCCGGTCCGCGTTCCAGCCCTTCCAGCTGGGCCAGGGCTTCCGTAATGAAGAACACGCTGCCCTGGCTCATGGTGACATAGCGGTCCATGTAGCGCAGCGGCCGGCCGGCCGAGCGCGGCACGTCGGAGCGGTCCGGGTTGGTGGTAAAGGGCACGCCGAAGCCGGTGTGGCCGGTGGTAAAGGACTTGCGGTTGAAGTCATTGTCGGATGCCATATGCAGCCCCGACAGGTCGACGGAGGCGCCCACGACCTGGGATTTTGCCCCGGCAGCCCGCAGGCCCCGGGCAGTTCCGGTGAGGTTTCCGCCGCCGGCGTTGGTGCACACGACGACATCCGGGTCACGGCCGATCTTCTCCCGCATCTGCAGGGCCAGCTCGTAACCCAGGGTCTCCACGCCGGCGATGCCGAAGGGGGTGTAGAGCGAAGCGTTGAAGTAGCCCGTTTCCTCCAGCAGGAGCAGGAACTTGTAGAACAGCTCCGGTCCCACGGTCATCTGAATGACTTCGGCCCCGTAGGCTTCGCACTTTCTGGCTTTTTCGATGATCTCCGGCTGTCCCTTCTCATGGGAGTCGTAACACTCCTGGACGACAATGCAGTTCAATCCCCTCTTCGCTGCCTGACTGGCCACTGCCGCACCGTAATTTCCCGAGGTTGCCGTGATGACGCCGGAAAAGCCCAGGCGCTTCGCTTCATATACACTGGTGGCCGCCCGCCGGGCCTTGAAGGATCCGGACGGATTGGCCGCCTCATCCTTAACGAAAATGCGGGCGCCTTTGCCCGGCGCGGCGTATTTGCGCGCCAGCCGGGTCAGGTTGTGCAGTTCAAAGATGGGCGTATTGCCCACTCCGGTTTCATTCTGAATCTGGCGGATCTCCTCCAGGCTGTAGCCGGTCTCTTTCATCATCCGGTCATAGTCGAAGGCGATGCGGCCGTACTCGAACTGGGAGTAGTCGATGCCGACGGAGGTCTTCATGATGTCGTTCTTGCGCGCCAGAACGCTCTGGTAGCTGTTATCTTTCATCCTGTCTCTCCTCCTTGCGCTGCGCTTCATATTCTTTCAGATCCGCCCGCAGGCTCCGTCCGATGTAGAGGAGCTCCGGGACGCACTTGCCGTAATTATGGTCATAGAATGGCTCGATCTGGGTCAGTGTGCCGCTCTGGTGGCGTCCGATGTAGGTTTCCACCGTGACTTCGTCGCCGAGGGCTGCCGCTTCATCCAGCAGGAACCCCTTGGTCCACATCTGGATATCCGTGACCCGGGTATCCTCCGGCAGACTGCCGGTCCGCTGGGCGGCGGTCAGGATCACCGAATGGATCCGGACCCAGTCGCCTTTTTTCGCTGTCATTTTATTCCACCTCGATCAGTTCGCGGATATCTCCCATCATGGCTCTTGGTACCGGCAGGTCCAGCATGGTGCGCAGACCCGGCTTGGCATTGATGATGTGGGGGATCATGTTGACGCACATGGCGATGGTGCCGATGCCGCCGGGAACTTCCGGCGTGATGGCCATGTTGATGTCGGGCACGCCCTTGATGTTGATGTAGTCCCCAGTGTTGACGCCTTCCAGCTGAGGCTCAACCTGCTGCGGGTGGATCATGCTGATCTTGACTTCGCCGTCCACTTTTCCCTGGCCGCGCATGTCGACTCCGGCCATGTTGCCGGCTTTGACTTCAGCGTAGGGTGCCTTGCGGTCGACCTTGGAGATGATCGGGGTCATGCTCTGGGAAACCGGTTCGGACAGCTTCCAGCCCAGGGCGTCCGCGATCATGTTGACGGATTCGCTGAATCCGACATGGCCGGCCAGAGTTCCGGTCTTGCTTCTTTCCTCGAATTCAGCCATGGTGATGCCCACGCCCTGCTCATGCATGACGACGGGTCCGAAGGGAGACAGGTTGTTGACCCGCTTGGCTTCCACGGAGTCCACCGACTCGCAGGCGCCGGTCAGGCAGACCACCAGGAGATCCATGATGAGGCCGGGGTTGATGCCTGTGCCCAGGACAGACACCCCGTTGGCTTTGGCGATGCGGTCCATCTCTTTGGCCAGCTCCGGTTCCTGAGCCTGAGGATACGCCATTTCTTCCGCCGTGGAGATGACGTTGATCTTCTGCTCGAGAATGAACTTGATCCGGTCAAAGGCGGTGCGGGTGTAGGAATCCGTGCACAGCAGCACCACATCGGCCGCTTTCTCGGTGATGACTTCTTCCGGTGTTCCGATCACGATGTCATGGTCATACGGATTGGTCTTGTCCAGGAATTCAAACATGCTTTTTCCCAGTTTGTCGCCGCGGCCTGCCACCCCGACGATTTCAATTCCTTTCTTGGCCAGCAGCATCTCGGCCATGCCCTTGCCCATGGCACCCAGTCCCCAGATGATGATCTTTACATTGTCCTGTCTCATATTTCATATCCTCCCCAAAATTATTTTGTTTTTGGACAGCAAAATCAGAATGCATAAAAGATAACTAAATGCATAAAACCCTTTTCACGGCCCGATTTTTACCGATCCATTCAAATTTGCACCATATATTATACTTGAAACTCAAATTAAAATCTAAAAATTTAAAGGTCATATCTTGCCGATTCGATTCAAAATTTCATCCGGTACTAAAATTCCAATACTAAAATTCTGATTTTATTGAAATCCAGGAAAAAGACCCCTGTTTAATTTGCTGAAGTCTTGCCTGAGCAATTTGCGAAATCCTGTGGAAAACTTTATTCATTCCTGGTCACCTTCCGCAAATGATTACATTTCGGGCTGAAAAAGGGCAAAAAAAGAGCACCCCTTCTATACATCAGGGATGCAAGTTTATGCTTGAAGACTTGGGAGAGTTGACAAAACAACCCGATCTAAGGATCCGGACCCGGACTCAGGGTCGATTCAGCAGTTCCCGGGCGGCGCTTTCGACGCCCGCGAACAGGCCGGTGATGCCCAAGGGGGTATCAAACCCGTGATCGGTCCCGGGCAGCCGCGTCAGTCGGGCGTCCTGCGGCCAGCGGACGAATTCCTCCGAAACCGCCAGCGGCACCGAGGCATCGGCGGATCCGTGGAAAAAGCGCACCGGCAGCTTCAAATCGCTCAGCAGCGCAGCAAAGTCACAGGCCAGACACTCGTCCAGGAAGGCGCGGCCCACGGCCAGATTGCCATGCCACAGCGTCCCGGATTCGTCATAGCGCTCGCGGTACTTCTCCGCGTAGCGGAACGCCGGCGCCAAAAGGATCAGGCCCCGCAGGTCTGACTGCCGCCGCTGCGCCACCAGGGTGGCGACGCAGCCCCCCATGGACATGCCCAGGAGGAGCATCCGGTCTGGATCAATGGCCGCCTGTGACCGGGCCCAGTCCAGAATCCGTTCGCCCTGGCGCGCCTGATCCGACAGGGCAGTGTCGTAAAACTCGCCGTCAGATTCCCCGGAGCCGAGGAAGGACAGCCGCAGCACGGCGATGCCCGAGGCGGCCAGGTGCCGGCCCAGCCGGGCCAGGAGAAACTTGTGTTCCGTACAGTCTCCGGTAAAGCCATGGAAGGCCACCACAGCCGGATGCGGTCCGGAGCCCTCCGGGAGATCCAGATAACCGCGCAGCGTGCCGCCGGGCATCGTCAGTTCAATGTGGCGCTTCAATTCTCAGCCCTGCTCCGGCGAAAACGGCGAATGATGCGCCAGGCAAGCCAGAGCGCCACGGCCACGGCCATGACCCGGACAAAGATACTGGAATAGGCAGAGAAGATTTCCTTGTATTCATTCCAGCCCTGGCCGGCAAAATGACCCAGCAGAACCAGAACGGTATTCCAGATGGTGGAACCGATGAGGGTCAGAACCAGGAAGGGACCCACTTTCATCCGGGTAATGCCGGCCGGAATGGAGATCAGGCTTCGGATCAGCGGAATGAACCGGCACAGGAAAATGGCCGCGGAGCCCTTCTTCTGGAACCATTCCGTGGTTTTCACCAGATCATGGGGGGTCAGGCCCAGGAGATCGCCGATGCGGCCCTGGAAGAAACGCTGAATCCCGTGCATCCCCAGTTCATAGCCCAGGAAGTAGAGCACGACGGCCCCGACCATGGATCCGGCGGTGGCCGCGACAATGGTCAGAGGGACATTCAGTCCGGCGGATACGGTCATAAAGCCGCCGAACAACAGAATCACCTCCGAAGGGATGGGGGGAAAGAGGTTCTCGATGAAGATCAGAAGAAAGATCCCCAGGTATCCATATTGCTGCATGATTTCTTGTACAAACTTTTCCAAAACGACTCCTATCTGTTGCAGATGCTTTCATTTCTGTTTATTTCAGTATGGTTATTTCTGTCTATTTCAGTTTGGTTATTTCTGCTGGTTATTTCTGCTGGTCATTTCTGCTGGTCATTTCTGCTGGTTAAAACAGTTGATTCCAGTTGGCTGGCGCAGGTAGTTCAGCCAAATCAGTTTATCAGCTATGTTCCGGGTTACAGATTCTAAAAAACGAGGCGGCTGATCAGAACCAGGATGAGGCCGGCGCCGATCAGGTTGAGATTGTGCACCGCCAGGGGAAAGGTTGTGGTCTTGTCCGGGGCCGCGCTGAAGCGGCGGGCCCGGCGGAAGACCAGCCCGTAGACCGGAGCCATGAAGAGTGCCTGAGCCGGCAGAGCCCGGACCAGAACAGCGGTCAGAATGGCCAGAGCGCCGGCCAGATAGGACAGATTGAACAGCACCAGCGCATCGCTGCGACCGATGAGCACCGGCAGGGTATAGCGGCGCTCACTGAGATCCTTTGCCAGATCGCTGATGTTGTTGGCCAGCATGACGTTGCCGATGGCGGTAACCAGGGGCAGACTGACCAGCAGGATCTCGCCCAGGCGCTCCAGGTCAAGTTCCAGGGTGAAGCGGGTGCCAAAGACATAGGCCCGGAAAGGTTCCCCGCCCAGATGGATGTGGCAGGCCAGGAACACAATGACGAAGCCCATGAAGAAGGCGGATACCGCCTCCCCCAGCGGGGTGCGCTGAATGGGCAGCGGTCCGGCGGAATAAAGGATCGCCGCGGCAAAGGAGACAACGCCCCAGAACCAGACGATGGGCCCGGTGCGCCACGCCAGCCAGCCGCCGCAGACCACGGCGGCCGCCAGCAGCGCCGCCAGCAGGAATTTAACACCGGATTTGGAGTATTTCATGTGATCGAGGCGGAACACGCTGTAGGGTGTTCGAACCTCCGACAAGTGATTCAGAATGGTAGCGGACAAATCAATGCAGACCAGCGACACCAGCATCAGGAGGGCATTGAGCCGGTCAAAGCGCTCATACTGAGTCAGGGCGTACAGCGTACCGACCAGATAGGGCAGGAGACTGGCCGTTTTGGTCCGGATTTCAACCAGGTGAAAAAATTCAGCCGCTTTCATAAAGCTCCTAGTATTTCCGGTCGGGATCGATCCGGTTGGTCATGGGCTGGCCGTGCCGGAGTTCTTCCAGATTAGCCCGGAACAGCGCGAAGGACCGGGTGGCGTAATGCGGGGTCGGCCCGGCGGTGTGAGGCGTCAGGAACACATTGGGCAGATCCCAGAGCGGAGACTCCTGGGGCAGGGGCTCCACTTCGAAAACATCCAGATATGCGCCGCGCAGCTCGCCATTTTGCAGTGCCTCAACCAGTTCGGCTTCCCGGACGGTGTTGCCCCGGCCCACGTTCATGAAGACGGCGGTCCGGTCCATGGCCTGGAATTCCCGCCGGCCCATCAGACCGATGGTCTCATCGGTGGCGGGTACCACCAGACAGACATAATCCTTGCCCGGAAGCACGCGGTGAAGCTCGCGCACGGTCACCATTTCATCGAAGTTCACCGGGATCTCACGGCTCTCCTGCCAGCGCACGCCGGTGACCTTCATGTCAAAGGCCTTGGCCTTGCGGGCGATTTCCCGCCCGATCTGACCGGCGCCGATAATCAGCAGTTGTTTTCCCGTCAGTTCATCCAGACGATAGGTCTGCCAGACCCGGGCCGCCTGATCCTTCGTCGCCTGCAGCAGGTTGCGCGAGAACAGGATCATGGCTCCCAGCACCTGTTCGGCGATATTGGTTTTATGGACCCCAGAGGTATTGGTCAGCACAACGCCCTTTTCCTTCAGCAGCTCCATCGGGTACATGTCGACTCCGGCAGAATACGAAAAGATCCACTTCAGATGCGGCATCTGACGGATGACTTCCGCATCCGGCTTCCCCGTATTCAAAATGATCTCCACTTCATCCTTCACCGGCAGAAGCTCTTCATAACGTTCGGCATAAACGACCGGTTCATTCACTCCGGCCAGTTCAGCCTCCGCCACTTCCCGTCTGAGCCAGCCCTGGGCCAGTATTACTGCGATCATAGGTATGTCCTCCTCGACTGTATGTTTTATCGGTTGTTCGAACGATTTGATTCGCACTGTTTCTCGATTGATGTACCAGTTGATCCTGTAATGATTGTGTTCCAAAATGATTGCGTACCGGAATGATTGTGTTCCAGTATGATTGCATAGCGAAATGTTTAAGTTTCGGAATGACGTCAATATCGGAACTGGTGAACCCCGGAACCACTTCGCATTGGATTCAATCATTAAATGAAGAAATAGACCTTCCATCATTAAATGAAGAAACAGACCATCTATTCTATGATACCATCAAAAAAGCTGTGATTTGTTAATAACATTTGACATTATCCCGTCCGTGACTGCAGCGCGGCGCAAAATCCGGGCAGGTCCTTGCGATCCATGTCTTATGCTGCCGGAACGGTGAAGACATGGAGAGGCTGGCAGCCGGCAGTTTTTTTCAACGACTCTATTATCAGGGGGCTGCTTTAAAATGGGGTTAATGTTTGGCTGGTAAGATGACACGTAATAACGTGCCGGGCACTGTCGATCCGGCTGCCTCAGAGTCCGAGGACTCTGAACACACTATGCGAGGGAGTTGCGCCATGAACCATCTGCTGAAACAAGCTTTATCCGAAAAAGGTTTTTTTGACACCAACGGAATCTATTCCAAATTTGTCGGAACCCGACTTTATGAAGTCAATGAAGAGAAGGGACGGACCTGGATTGAAACCTCCTTTGACGGGCCCGAACCGGCCAAAAATGAGCTGCTGGACCACATTGAATCGCTGGCGTCGCGGTACGCGCTGACCCAGGCCAAAATCCGCGGCCGCCGGGTCTATGTCGATCTGACCGCACCCACCGCCGATCCCAGGCTGGAAGCCACGCGCCTCGACTTTCTGACCCAGAGCCTGGAATCCGGTATCCAGCGGATCGAAGCCGCGGTTCAGCCCCAAAATCCCTGGCTGGCTGCTGAAACCGGACATCCGGCCGCCCGTGCTGGGAACGATCCGTCAGCTTCAGCAGTGCCGGATTCGAAAAGAACCCGGCCGGCAGAGCCGACTTTCCCGCCGGAAGCTGTTATGACCTCCATGGAAGAAATGATCGGGGCGGATGACATTGAGCCGGTTGCGGAAGGTCTGGCAGATTCTGAATACCGGTCGAAGACCAATGACCGGAGAGTCGAAGCAGATTTGACAGAGGCTGTTGATCTGACGGAGTCTGATGACCTGACGGACGCGGCGGACCTGACCGACCCGGATGATCTGACGGACGAAGAAGAAGAGCATTATTATGACATTCCCGCCGCAAAACCCGTGTCACAGCCGGTCCGCCCATCGAGCCAGAAGACCCGGGAAAGCCGCTCCCGGGCGGCCTATGTCAGGCCGGAGGAAAACCCCAATCACGGCGACTTTCCCAAAGGGGTCGTAACCGGCCTGATCGACCGGAGCTTTTCCGCGGCTGGTTTCATCGGCGCAATTCTGGGGGCAATCCTGGGTGCCGTGCTCATGGCCGGTGTCCATGTCATGGGCGTGCCGGCTCAGCCCGTCGGATTTGCCATCCCCTTCCTGGTCATTGGGATCTACCGGGTCATGGCCGGAAACCAGATGCCCATCGGTCTGGGCATCCTCCTGGTCCTGGCTTCACTGCTGCTGGGAAGCGTCCTGATCTCCGCCGCGGAAGTTCTGCAGCAGGTCAACGTGGGCCTTCTGGAAGCCCTGGGGCAGGGTCTGGCCGCGCACTACGACAACAGCCGGTTCTACGTCACCAATGTCTGGTTGAAGATCGGTCTCTCCCTGATTGCCGCATCCATTCCCTCCATGCTGCTGCTGGCCGGCGGCAAGCGCAAAGTTCAGTACAGCAAGTAAACCATTAATTGAAAACGAACCAATTTCCATTATTAGAAATATTCTCGGCATTATGCACGAGAATATTTTTTATTTCACAATATATTAAGCTTTCTTCAATGAATCCCCCCTCAGACTTTTTTCATTGCATTTGATAAAATCCAGTCGGTTGCTTTTTGTTTTTTGCTGTATTTAAATGAAGATATTACTGCACATTAGGAGGTTCTGTTTTGGAACAACTCTTTGGAATTAAACAAGAGAATCTGATTGAAAACTTAAGTGTCACCCAGCTGATTGAAAAGGCCGTCTGCGATGGCAACGGCAAACTGGCTGACAATGGCTGTCTGGTCATCAAGACCGGCCAATACACCGGACGGTCCCCCAAGGACCGCTACATCGTCCGCGATGACATGACCCGGGACACCGTTGCCTGGGGCAAGGTCAATGTCCCCATGGAACCGGCCGTTTATGAGAAGCTCAAGCAGAAGGTGATGGCTCACATCGCCGACCGCAAAATGTACCTGGTGAAATCCAAGGCCGGAGCCGATCCGGACCATACCCTCAAGCTGAACATCCTGTGCGAAAATCCGGCTCAGGCTGTGTTTGCCAGCCAGATCTTCATCAAGGACACCGCCCGCACCGGCTACGACGCCGATTTCACCGTCATCGCCGTACCGTCTCTGAAAGCCAGAGGCGCCGAGGACGGAGTCCATTCCGAAGCCTTCATCATCCTCAACTTCACCGAACGCCTCGTTCTGATCGGCGGATCCCTGTATTCGGGCGAAATCAAGAAATCCATTTTCTCCGTCATGAACTACCTCCTGCCGGAGCGCCATATTCTGCCGATGCACTGCTCCGCCAACATGGCGGAAGACGGCCGCACCGCTCTGTTCTTCGGTCTGTCCGGCACCGGCAAGACCACCCTCTCGGCTGACGAGAGCCGCAAGCTGATCGGTGATGACGAGCATGGCTGGAACGAGCATGGCGTCTTCAACTTCGAAGGCGGCTGCTATGCCAAGACCATCAACCTGGATCCCGAAAAGGAAAAGGAAATCTATCAGGCGCTTCGCTTCGGCTCCGTCCTGGAAAACGTCGTGATCGACGCCGATCGCTCTCCGGATTATTCCGATGACAGCCTGACGGAAAACACCCGCGGCACCTACCCCATCGAGTACATCTCCAACGCGGAGCTGTCCGGCATGGGCGGAGTTCCCGATACCATCGTATTCCTGACAGCCGATGCCTTCGGCGTTATCCCCCCGATCTCCCGCCTGACCCGCGAGGCAGCCATGTACCATTTCATGAGCGGCTATACCTCAAAGCTGGCCGGCACGGAGCGCGGCATCACCGAGCCCCAGACCACCTTCTCCGCCCTCTTCGGCGAACCCTTCATGGCCCGTCCCATCGAAGAGTATGCCCGGCTCCTGGGTGAAAAGATTGACCGCCATCAGACTGAAGTCTACCTGATCAACACCGGCTGGACCGGCGGCAAGTACGGCGTCGGCAAGCGCATGTCCCTGCCCCTGACCCGCCGCATGGTCAATGCCGCAGTGAACGGAGAACTCAAGCAGGCCAACTACCGCCACGATGAGATCTTCAACCTGGAAGTTCCGGTCCATATCGAAGGCGTGCCGGATGATCTCCTCAATCCCCGCACCCAGTGGCAGGACGCGGCCGATTACGAAAAGACCGCCCGCGAACTGGCTCAGGGCTTTGTCAAGAACTTCAGCCGCTTTCCCGGAGTCGGCGAAGACATCGTCAATGCCGGACCCAGACAATAATCAACCCGAAACCTTCATCCTATAACGGAGCAGGCACACCAGCGCGGTGTGCCTGCTCCGTTTTTGATCAATCAATTCATTTCATCAATTCATTTCATTAATTTGGTTAAGGTATTTGGTTCAGGTATTTGGTTCAGGAATCAGGTTCTGGTAATCCGGTACATCAGGGCGTTTACGATGGCCGCCGCGACATTGCTGCCGCCCTTGCGGCCCCGTGCCACGATATAGGGAATGCCGGACTGCATGATGAGTTCCTTCGACTGCACGACATTGACAAAGCCCACGGGGACGCCGATGATCAGAGCCGGCGCAATCCGGCCCTCCCGGATCAGTTCGGCCAGCCGGATCAGCGCGGTGGGGGCGTTGCCGATGGCCAGAATCGGATGTCCCTGCAGCCGGGCAGCCCGGTCCATGGAGAGGGTGGCCCGGGTCATTCCCTGCTCCAGCGCCTCCCGGGCGATGGCTTCATCGGCCATATAGCAGACCGCCTCGCAGCCAAGCTGCTGCAGCGCCGTCCGGTTGATCCCCGCCTTCACCATATTGGTATCGGTCACGATGGTCTCCCCGGCCCGCAGGGCGGCCAAACCGGATTCCAGGGCGGTGGCGGAAAAACTCAGCGTATCGGCGTATTCGAAATCCGCCGTAGTATGGATGACCCGCTTGATAATCGGAGCGAGCTGTTCATCCAGTGGATGAGGCAATTCCTGCTCGATCAGTTCAAAGCTGCGCTTTTCGATATCCAGGGGGTCGAGTATTTCAAATTCCAGGGTCATAATCTTCCTCCGTTATGGTTGATAGTCTCCGGGGGTCCGATGAGTTCAGACCGATTCTTTCGGTCCGACTGATTCTGCCGGTCAGATCGGATCGTCCGGTCGTAGGCCAGGCACCCGGTGACAAACCGCCGGGCAAACTCAGGATTCGCCGGGAAATACAGGTGGGGAAATCCGGCATAAAGAGTGGGGGTAGCGTGAATACAGGGCCAGCTCCGGTCCGACAGCGGCTTTTCTGCGGTAAAGTCCCCGCCCGGCGCAGTGCTTTCGCAGTAGTGAAATTCGTGGGATCGAATCGTATCCTTCTCGCCGCACAGGAGGTTGTCGACCCCGGCCCGCAGAGTCACATAGCCAAACCGGCTGAGTCTGTCGGTGGTGCGGGCCCTGGCCGGCACCACTCCGGCCAGGGGAATCCCGTCCAGCTGGTCATGCAGATAGAGGAATCCGCCGCATTCGGCGATGGTGGGCAGACCGCCCCGCACCGCCCAGCGGACTGATTCCAGCATGGTCCGGTTGCCGCTCAAAGCCTCCAGATGCAGTTCGGGGTAACCCCCGCACAGATACAGACCGGCCACGCCCTGGGGCAAGGCCGGATCGCGCATGGGGCTGAAAAATTCCAGCTGACAGCCCAACGCCCTGAGAAGCTCCAGGTTTTCTTCATAGAAAAAGGAAAAGGCCTCATCCCGCGCCACTGCCAGCCGGATGGATCCCAGGGGGCGAATCGCCTCCGGTTCACCGGTCAGGCCCGGCGACCCCGCAGCCAGTTCCAGCAGCCCATCCAGGTCGATGCAGCGTTCGGCCAGGTCACCCAGGGTCTGGAGCTTCTCCTCCAGCTCCCCGATTTCCTCCGCACTCACCAGACCCAGATGCCGGCTGGCCACCGTGGCCTTCACCGCCCGCGGCAGATAGCCCAGCGGCCGGATCCCGACCTGCCGGGCGATGGCGGACAGTCCCGCATTGAGTTTCGGCGAGGCATTGTTGAAGATGACGCCGCTGATCCCGCTGTCTTCCCGGTATCGGGCAAAACCCTGCAGCACCGCCCCCATCGAGGCGTACATGCCCTTGACATCAAGCACCAGCACCACCGGAGTTCGGGTGAGCCGGGCTACCTCATAGGCACTGAACCGCCCGTCGCAGCCCACCCCGTCGTAGTAGCCCATGGCTCCTTCGATAATCGCCAGACCAGGACCGGCCAGCTGACCTTTCAGCCCCTGTTCGTCACAGAAGAACGGATCCAGGTTGCGGGAGGGCACCCCGATGGCCCGACGGTGGAACATGGGATGGATATAGTCCGGGCCGCACTTGAATGCCGATGGGTTCAGCCCGCGCTGCTTCAGCGCCGTCAAGACGGCGCAGGTTACCGTGGTCTTGCCGCAGCCCGAATGGGTTCCGGCAATCAGGATTCGATCCATGTCCCGCCTCCTGCCATCACAAAGACCGGCGTAGCGGCCTCCAGCATGTGCCGCCGGCCCACCAGCCGGGTCCGCGTCACCGCCAGCTGGACGATGTCCGGTTCCAGTCCATGAGCCTGAAAACAGTCCAGTGCTTCCTGGACCGTTTCCAGGGTGACGGCATTCAGGACAATCCGGATCCGCGGATTGTTGGCCATCAGTGCATCAATAATGGCTGTCAGCTGGCCCGCGCTGCCCCCGATGAAAGCGGCATCCAGACGGGGCAGAGAGCCCAGCGACTGGGCGGCCTCCCCCGGCAGGACCGATACATTCCCGAGGTGGAAGCGCCGGCAGTTTTCCCGGATCAGACGGAGGGCCTCCTCCGACCGCTCCAGGGCAAAGACCCGGCCCCGATAGGACGCCAGCGCCATTTCCACGGTCACCGAGCCGGTACCGGCGCCAATATCGCAGCAGACGCTGTCCGGCGCCAGTGCCAGCCGGCTCAGCGTCACTGCCCGAACCTCAGACTTGGTCATGGGTACTTTGCCCCGGAGAAAGGATTCATCCGGCAGTCCGCAAGGGATACGGTCATCCGCCCGGGGATTCTCCACCAAAAGCACCGCCAGCGAACCGGGCGTCATATCGGCCAGTTCAGCCAGCCGCACCGTGGACAGGCGCTCATCAGGCAGTCCCAGGTTTTCCCCCAGCGTGGCGGTCAGCCGGCCAAAACCGGCCGCTGTCAGCGCTTCTCCCAGGACCGCCAGATTCTGTCCGGTCAGGGCAAAGGTCAGGCGACTGCGGCGAATCGTATCCACCAGATTCGCCTCACGGCCATGGCAGCTGACCAGGGCAGCCTCCTGCCAGGGGCGCCGGAGCCGGGCAAAGAGAGCATTCAGTGATGAAATCCCCGGAAGCCAGCTCACCTCACAGTCAGCCAGCGCTTCGCTCAGTCCCCGGG
>JABNAD010000470.1_pt1 | contig 23396 bp, 10 predicted proteins | sample 7240381 | NCBI WGS metagenome assembly JABNAD01 (sample SAMN11332834, study PRJNA596920) | anaerobic digester metagenome | biome: digested sludge; isolation source: digested sewage sludge-derived enrichment culture grown on H2/CO2 | place: Germany: Goettingen
CGAAACGGAAGCCGTGATAAACAAAGGAAGGTTCCCAGCTAAACGCTCCGTCTTTCGCAGGGGTGTAGATGTCCGTTACCTTTGCGGAGCGGATATTTGCCAGGTAAATGGTGCTGTCCGGATTGAGTATCTCAGCAAAACGCATCGTCACGGGTTGATCCTTTTTCCCGTTCAACTTGTTTATCTTCAGCCACCCGACCATGTTTTGGCCCATATCGAGGATAAATTTACCATCGGCAAGCTTGGAGATCCGGACGGGTTTTATCTCTTCCATCACCCGGATATTCGGGTTGGGTTGGGCCGTGAGTTTGCCTTCGGGAGCAGTCATTATGTCCACTTGTTGCCACGAGGCATCATCGTAGCCGGCTGTTTCCCATCCGGTCAGTTCGAGGCGGGCATCGTATTCTTCTCCGTCAAACTCATTGTTGGCCACGATGGGCCCTTTTGAAGTAACTTTCCAGGATTCATCACTGGCAATCACCTCCCGGGTCCCGTCGGCATATTCTATATCGAGTTGAGCCAGCAAACGGGGCAACCCGAACATCTGGCTGCGTGATCCCCGCATTCCGAAATACCTGCCGTTGCCCAGTTTAACGGCCAGCAGGTTTTTGTCTTTCTGCAGGAGCGGGGTTACGTCGTACGTATTGTAATAAACCCGGTTGGGATACCAGGAAACCGTTGGGGCAAAGACATCTTCCGAAACCCGATTCCCGTTCAGGTAAGCTTCATGCGCTCCGAGGCCTGCAACATAAAGGACGGCCCGATGGATTGTACTGTTTCTCGTCTCAAAGGACTTTCTCAGGTAACGTGCGGCCAGGCGTGTGTTGTCCTTATCCGTCTCACCGGGATTGGACAATGAGTCCTCACCAATCCATTTTGCCTGCCACTCCGAATCATTCAATAGAGCCATCGACCAATAATTGACTTTGCTCCAGTTGCCGTCGCCTTGATTGGTGTTAATTTTTACGCGCCAGAAGTATTTGCTTCCCGACGAGAGGGGTTGGCCCTGGTAAGGAATGAGTACCGACCCGTCGCTGCTGACGATTCCCGAATCCCACAAAAGATTTACTTCTTTTTTCAGATCATCTTCCGACCGGGCAACTTGAATCTGATACGATTGTTGGATAAGATCGGGAGAATTGGAACTAATCTGCCACGAAAACCGTGGAGTAAGTGTGCTTAATCCTTCCGGATTTTCCTGCATTTCAATTTTCAGGGAAGCTACATTCAGCTTTCCTTCTTTACATCCGGCCAACAGGACGGAAAGTAAAATTACGGTGAATAAAAGGGTGTGTCTCATAAGAAAAATTAGTTCTAGATATGTTATTAGTTCTCAAAGATATAGTTTCCCGAATTAATTTCAAACAGAACGTATCCGTTTTTTTTGCCCGTTTCGGTTGCAAAACCAGAACTTTCACGTATTTTCCTACCGGATTCATCGGGGAAATAAACGGTTGCTGCGCAATTGGGTGGAATGGTAACGGAGAGCGTCGTTTTACCGTTTTCTCTTTTCCAATGTGATTGAATCATACCGGCAGGAGAGTTGAAGCCTGCTTTTGCCCATGAAACGTGCTCTTCTGCAAATTTTGGGACGCGGATATCGAACTTTCTGAATCCAGGCGAATCGTCTCTTCTGCGGATTCCGGCTACACCGTCTATGTACCATGCGCCGGGATAGAGATAGGAGCTGTGTAAAAGTGAATGGCCGGGTAAGTCTTTCTCCCACATTTCCCACATGGTGGAAGCTCCGCTTTCACGCATCAGCCCCCAGCTGGGATAGGTGGTTTGTGATGTCATGGAGTAGATGAGGTCGTCGCGGCCTTCTTCGCGCAATACCTTGAAAAGCATCGCACCGCCGGTAATTCCCACATCGATGTGGCCGTTGCGGTTGACGAGGATTTCTTTTTCGAGCCGTTTCATTACCAACGGACGGAGTTTCACCGGCATTATGTCTCCGTATAACGCTGCAGAGAGGCTTCGCATGGTTTTATCGGAATAATTGTGGTCATCGGCGTGAAAGTATTTGTCGTGAAGGGCTTTGCCCGATACCTCAGCCTGGTGTTTCCATTTTTGCGCTTCGGCCGTTTTTCCGATTGCTTCGGCTATCTTTGCACCTGTCTTTAAGTTGTAAATCCAGTAACAGTTGTTGAAAAACAGGTTTTCGTCGGAATAGTTGTTCATCCCTTGTGTGGTTGCACCGGGCCAAAGCCAGTCGCCCAAAAAATCCCACCGGCCGCCGTATCGTTTGAGTAGATTATTTTCCACATGGGTGTCCAGAAAAGCGAGCCAGCCTTTTATCATCTCGAAATTTTCCTCAAGTACCCGCACATCACCCTGGTATTGGTACATGAACCAGGGTAGGGTAACCACAATTCCGCCCCAAGCAGGGCCGCCGCCGCCGTGATAGGTGGGTGCCGTCTGGGGCAATATACCCCCGCCGAGTCTTCTGCCGCTGCCTTCCTTCTTGCGCGCCCAGTCTGGATCGTTCATGTTTCCGACCATCGGTTCGGTCCCTTGTACATCCCGCCAATCTTCGAGCCATTTGTTGTAGAACGCGCCCAGCTGATAATTCAGCATTCCGGTTTCGGATGTGGCGTGGGCGTCACCACCGTAGCCGAACCGTTCACGTTGCGGGCAGTCAACAACGTACCCGCCGAGAGACAGATTCTCGAATGTCCAGTTTACGGTATTGTAAATCCAGTTTTGCAACGGATCGGAACATTCAAACGAGGTAGCATCCGCGAAGTTGGTACGAACCATCCAACCTTTTATGTCTTCCTTCTTCGGGGCTGATTTCAGGCCTTTAAGGGTGATCCATCTACCGGAACTGTAATTAAACCGGTTTTTGAATGTGCCTTTCCCGGAAGGGCCGATGACGTATAAGTTGTATAACCCAAAGGTCATATCGTCCTGCTGGCGTTCAGAAAATTGGAAACGAACCGTGTCGCCGGGGTTTCCGTCAACGTTGATCTGCGTCCATCCCGCAAAATTTACCCCCATGTCTACCCGGAATGTCCCATCGGGGCGGCTTACGATCTCTACGGGTTGAATTTCGTCGAACAGGGTATTTGTTTCCACGCGTTGAGCGGACAGTTTTAGTGCCGATGTATAAACCGTTGCCCTGTTCCATACCTGATCATTATAGGTCGCCAGGTTCCAGTTGTCGATTTCTTTGTTGGCATCCCAAATTTCACCACCGTATCCACCAACGCCAAACCCCCAGTTCCCGATGAGTTTATTGGGACTGGGATGTGTTTTCCACGACTCGTCGGTGATGATCCTCACCAGTTTTTGGTCGTTCTTTCCGAAAATATCGGTTTGGGCTGTCACAATGGGTGTCCTGGGTTTATCGGGAGTGGCATAGGGTGCGTAGATTGCCCAGGATGCTCCCAGCCACAACGCGATGACATTTTTCCCTTGTTTTAACTGCGGAGCGATGTCGTAGGCAATGTATCGGGCGCGCTGTGTGTGGTCGGTCACAGCCGGTGCCAACACGTGATCGTCTATTTTTTGGCCGTTCACATACACTTCGTGATAACCTACCGATGCTACAAATAGGGTTGCCCTGGAGGGTTTTTGTTTTAAATCGAAAGATTTTCTGAACCACGGATCAGAAATTTTGTTGGGTCCTGCCGAAGGGTCATAGATTTCCGTGGTGCCGATCCATTTTGCTGTCCATTCAGCATCATCGAACAGCCCGGTGGTGAAAGACGCTGATTTACTGAATGCAGATGGGTTACCCTTTTCGTCTTTTACTGCAACTTTCCAAAAGTAACTCCGATCAGATTCTAGCTCTTTTCCTTTATAATCAACAAGCTGCATGTTATCTGAAGAGATCCATCCCGTATCCCAAATATTGCCCTTGTTTTTATCGAGATCCCGTTTCGTCGAGCTAACCAAAATGCGGTACGCTGTCTGCGCCTGGCCGAAAACTTGCGGGTTTGCAGTAGCCAACTTCCAGCTAAACCGTGGTTGTCGGACATCCAATCCTGTGGGGTCGACAAGGTATTCTGTGGTTAATTCCATAGGATATAAAGCACCTTGCTTCTGGGAAAATATTGAAAAACTGGCTGATAAAAAAATAACTATTAAAAGTAAGTTTCTTGTTCTCATATGATTAAAATTATTTTTCAGATTGAACCTATCCTTGTCGGTAAGTGCTGATTTTATCCAGGTCGACAAGCTGGTTTTTGCTCCGGTTCTCTATCGTTACTTCATAACCTGCGGGTACATCCAACCGATATTGTATTTGGTTATCCACTTTTTTCCATTCGAGCCGGATTACCTCATCTTCTACAGGAATGGAACCGCTGCATTGTTCCAGGTCGAGATCGGTGAAGCGAAGAACGATTTTCTTGTTCTCATAGTCAATGTTACTGATGCCCAGTACGTCACGGTAAAGCACATGGCCGATGTAGGAGGCAAATCCGTGGTTGCAGCTGGCCTGGCTGTGTACATTCTCCCAAAGGGTTCCGGTACGTTCGGCCATATAGAAGAAGTACTCCTCGATTTCGGAGATGAGTTGGGACTGGAGTCCGTACCGGGAAAGGATATCCATCCGGAGATAATTGCCGATAAATGCATTGGCAACGGCCACCTGGGGATAGGTGATGGCGGTGTTGCGGTGCGGCCCGAATTCATCGGTCAGTTTTTTCCACAAGGCAGGATAACTCTCCGGGGTTGCGATGTTGAAAAAGAAAGCGTAGTACTGGCAAACTTCGGTAATCTGGTCGGTTACCCGTAAAACCCCGTCTTTTCTTACTGCATTGTCCACAAAAAACTCGCCATTGAAGGATTGTTTCTGTATCTGACTGCGGATATGGTCCGCTTTCATTTGCCACGCTTCATTGTCGTAGAGACGCGCCGCACTTTGGAGTGCAGCGCTGTAGAGCATGTTCGTGGGATAGTTCACATCCTGTACGAGGCTGTTGGCTTTGGACCATTCCACAAAGATCCAGCTTTCCAGTTTTTCCAGCAGTCCGTCTTCGTTTTCGAACTTTTCGAAATATGCCAGCAGATCGGTAATCCGTGTTTTCAGGTCAGCGACCAGTTGCCTGTCGCCGCCGCGTTTGGCATAATCATCAATCTGAACGATAAACCAGAGTGACCAGTTGGGGATAAATACGCCGTCGTTGTGATCGGCGGGATAACACATCGGGATCATGCCTTCCGGAAGGAACTCAAATTTCTCCGGCAATGCATAGTTCTCGTAAAAATTATGGGCTACTTTTGAATACCCGGTGAATTCTTTCTCCATGATTGCGGTAAAGTAACTGTCACACAGCCAGCCGGCACGCTCCCGCGAGGGACAATCCATAAAAACATCCAGGGCGTTTTGCCGGTATGTCTGTTTGGCCGCATCATAGATCCGGTTTAATTTTTCGTTGCTGCTGGAGAAGGCAGCATCCGGATGTTCGGGTGCTGCAAACTCCCTGAGGAAGATTTTTTCTACCCGACAGTCACCTTGTGTAACCAGTATCTTTAGAAATTTAAAGGTGTAGGGTTCGAACGACTCGATGCGGTATTCTCCCGGCTGAAGTTCGTAGACTACTTGGTTGTTGACGTCGGCCATCCGTTTCTTGCTGATCACATCATCGTCTGTCAGCATCTCATCGAAATGAAACCACACCTCGGTGGGTTCCGTACAACGAATTACGGCTCCGATGAATCCGGTCTGATTAATGCCGAAGTCGAGGATGGAGAACTCATTCGTTTTCAGATCGATCGTGGTTGAACCAACATAAGGTGTGTTCAACGATTCTTTCGTCACCGTCTGCAACTCCTGTATGTGCTGTGACGGTACGGCCTCCAACTCTGTTTCAGGATAGCCCTTGAATTGTTCGCTGATATTTACCAGCGAACGGTCTTTGTAGTATTGCCCCGGTATCTTGCTGGCAAAAGTGCCCCTGGAGTAGAGTTGTACCGGTTTCAGCAGAGTGTAGGCAGGTTGGTCCACTCCCCGCGGTAAGAGGTTTACTAAGGGCATCGGAACGAGTTTGACCGTTTCCAGGGTCCGGGTCTTGTCCGAACGCCATTGGTCGTATCCCTCCTCCAACCGGTAATATTCGGTAAAAGGACGCTGGAAACTATAGCGCTCTACTTTCTGCAGGCGTTCCCTTATTTCGGTAGCCTCAAAACGGCCGTTTTCACCGGTATGCAGCACCACCTTGCCATCCACCGTTGCCTCTGCCTGTAGAAAGGAGGGCTGGTCGGTGGTGTAATACGTGTTTACGTTGTACCCGGCTACCTCGATCGCCACGATATTTTCTCCCGCTTTCAGGCGTTCCGAGAGGTCATACCGGTCCACCCGGAAATAACCGTGCCCGGCGCGGGCCGGTCCCGATCCCACAAACTCACCGTTGAGGAAGAGCCTGTAAACAGTAGAAGCCGCAACTCGCAGGATGGCCTCTGAGTGTGGGTCTGCGTTGAAGGTACCCCGGAATCCCAGGGTGAGGTTCATCTCTTTTTCGCGGCCTTCTGCCCATACCGGGACAGCTTTGCTCATCAGCTCAGCCGATTCCTCTCCTTTAGTGTTGTTTGCGACACAGCTTCCCAGCAACAGGACGAGCATGATGACGTAAAAATAACTAATTACGCAGTGATTGCCTGTGACGGATAATTTCGTTTTTTCTTTTTTCTCCATAAAATTATTGTTGGTGTGTAGATTTATTTTAGCTGAAATATTTCCGGATATTTTCTGATGAAATAGACCGGAGTACAGCTCCAGGCATGACAATAGCTATTCACCGGAAAAAAATTGTAAGGGGAAAGAAAATCGTCATTAGGATCATAGGCCTCCCAAAAGGTATCAGCTCCCTTCTCTAGCATCCCGCCCCAATATTTTTTTAATTCTTGTTTTGCAAGACTGTGTAACCCGCTATTTATAAGCGATTGAATGTAATAGTGATAAAGATAGGGAGTTCCCGGATAACTTACATCGCGGGCATGGGAGAGATTCAATAGTGCAGTTTGCGCTTCTTTTGTAGTTGCTACACCGCTTAAAATCATCCATAACTGCGACGCATAAGAAACCTGATGGTTGATTGTGCCGGCAAAAAAACCGGTTTTCTTATCGTAAAATTTTTTACGTGCCGTGCTTTTCATTTTTTTTATCAACGGAGGAACATTTTTTACTTCATCTTCCTTTCCGATCAGTTGTGCCAGCTTATACGTTTCTTGTAAAGCAAAAATGGACACTCCCTGTAAAGGCACTTCTTTGTGTAATCCTTCACGCCAGTCAATAAAGATCCACCATTCCCTGTTTGCTCTGGCAAAATCCATCAATCCATCCTTGTCTACATATTGATAGATGATGTCCAATTGTTTTTTGGCTACTGGCCATAAATCCAAAGCAGTTTGTTTGTCGTTGGTTGCCAGAAGGTAATCTTTAAGGGTTGCATTAAAGAGAAGGGCGTATTCCAATAGGAACAGCCGTTCATCACCACGGGGTTCCGGTGTTTCATAGATGCAGGGATGCAGGTAGCCATTCCGGTGGCTCAGGCCTGCTAACAAATACAGACAACGCTTTGTCAGGTCATGTTGCCCGAAAGAATAATTATTGGTCATCGCCTGTAAATACAGGTCGCCTATCCATAACCGTTGGTCTCTTTTGGGCCCGTCCTCGTAAACCGTTTGCATACATTCTTTTAGAGTGGCTAACCCTGTCTGATCGATTTTTTTTATTATTTCTTCAGTAGAGGGAGCCAGTTCTTGTGGTACAGAGGTTACTGAAGTACCGGCGTTACATTTTATATCCGATACATAAAAATCATACGAAGGTGACGCGATCAGTTCAATTTTAACATACCTGAAAGAGAGGCGCCGGGGTATGGTTATCGTTTGTGGCAAGGCAGTAACCGTGACGGTTTCATCCTGAAGCCAGGCTCTACTTAAACTACCCGTGTATGGCTCAAAGGATACTGCCAGTTCCGATGGCACTTCACCGAATGTGAATTTTAACCGCAATGGAGCATCCGGGGTTATGTTGGTAGGGCGAATAGAAAACGTAAAATAACCGGTTATATGTTCCTTGAAATCGAGGATCGTCGATTGATTTTTTTTGAATGTGGTGGAGTAAAATGAATCGATAGCTGAATGAGGAACAATTTTCCAGTGTTGAAAAGAATTTTCATCGCGGACAATGTTGATTACCCGGACGGGTTTCTTTTCAGTAATCACTAGCTGGGGTTTGTTGTCTTCAGCCTTTTGGAGCCATTCTTGTCGGTACGCTTTATAGAAATCTTCCTGAGCATAGGTACTGAACAAGCTAATAGTTAAAATACAAACGATTAAAATAGGTCTCATTCTTTCTTTTAGGTCATTGGTTATTATTTCCGGGGAAAACATGTTTTACAGCTTCCAGATATCCGTATTCCCAAACAGTGTCCGGTTCCAGGTAACTCCCTTCCGACCATTCGTTCCATGCGTTTAAGGTAATTATTTTGGGTTCGATGGAGTTGTTGTCGACAAACTTTTTTGCTTTAATCAGATACTTCTCAAACTTTTGAGGTGTGGAGTTATCTATGTATCCTGCTTTAAAAAGAAAACGAGGATTGGCGTCCCAGCTGATTGTTACATTTGGGAAATAGGTCATGGAAAAGTCGTTGTTGAATTTATCCCACATACCGGTGGATGCATCTCCCCACACTTCGTAATCTCCGTCAGGATTTTGCAGGTGAGCCCAACAATAGTTTGTTAAGCTTTTGAATCCGAAAAATTCCAGTACTTTGTTCTGACTCTCTATACTGTCTCCGGGTACCCCCACAAGGGTTGAGGGTAATGCTCCCCATAAAACAGCTTGCAAATGCAGTCCTGAAAATCCGGCCTCTTTCGTTTTCCGGGTGAAATAATCCAACGCCTCTTTGGTTTTTTCAGCCCCTCCTAAACCATGGATGAGTGTATTTAACTCGTAAATGCAGAAGACAGGTTCATCGTTTATCTTTAAATAGGAAGGTTCTTTAAAATAGCGGGAAATGACCCGGTCCACCACAATGTTAAATTGTTCCCTGTTCACTTCTCCATCCCAGATAACTGAATCTATATTGGGATTATCTACGTCCCAATATGTTGTTGCATCGTGATTGGCCCACATTAAGTAGAAGTTCATCCGATTGTTGTTCGCTTTTAAAAATCCATTGTTTACGGCATCCTCCAGGAAAGGTTTATTCTCGTACCAGTACCAATCGAAAATAAAGGTATTCACTCCGTAATCGAGTGCGGCATCAATCTTTTTGCCCATATCCTCCGGATCTGCCTCGTCCAGGTATCCCCATAAAGGGACTTTCGGTTGTTGATGGCCTTCTTCTTTAGGTACAGCATTATAAATGATCTCCCATTCCCCTTTTTTATCGGGGAACAGAAATTCAGCGCGCGGTTCGTAATGGTATGCCGGCCAGTAAAAGGCTGCCAGAATATATTCTGATTCCTGACCGTTGTTTTTCCTGTTGTTGCTTGTGCACGAAGAGATAAGAAGAGCAACCAAAAACAGGAAGAGATTAAGTGAAAATTTAAATGTTCTCATTTCCTTATACTATCATTAAATTAACTTAATGGAACAGTTGTAGAAGCATCAATTAAAAGTAAACGGACCGGACCAATCAGGCCTGATGGTATTAATGGGGATTCTCTTGTGAAATAATTATAAGTTGTGAAACAATATCTTCCTTTTGAAGGTCTTGGTTGGTTGTTTAAAAACCAATCCGGAAACTTTTTCATGTAACGAAACTTGCCGTAACCAAAGTCAGCCATACCCCATTCCATATCTTCAGGTTCCTGTTCATCTCCAATTAACCGGTTTGCCCACACATTCGTAATTTCAATTAGTATTTCGTTATTGTTCCTTTTTAATATTTCTGCAGGGATTTTTGTCATCCATGGATCACACCAGACTACTCCCAAATCTGTGCCGTTAACACGAACACGGGCAATGTGTTTGACATGACCTAAATCGACGAAAATATCTTTTCCCAAAAGCGTTTCTTCACAATCGAATAACTTGTGGTATGTAGCTGTACCGCTATAATATTTAATCCTCTTATCAGTATTTTCTGTCCAATCTTCCAATCTTGAAAAGAGGACTGGTCTCTCCGGACCACCCCATCTATGGTCAAAGGTTACCGACCAATCACGTGAGATGTCTTTCACAACCTTATGATTCGGGAAATTTTTAAGGGAAAGGGTTGAAGATTTATGAGACAGGGGTGTCCTGAATACAATGAAAAAACTCTGTGATGGTGAAAAATTGAGGGGTATATGAATTCTTCCATCTTCAATTGTGTACGCTGGTAAATCACGAATAGTGGTTGTGACAGGATCCCATAGTTCTGGTTTATTACCGGCATAAGGAAACGAACATATGACATTTCCCTGTTCCCGTGAAACATTGGCAACAAAAAAGAAGTGGATTGTTTGGTGGCTCCGTTGGATTGACTTCAGTGATATATTGCTTTCATTTGTGACTACTTTAAAAGCATTGGGGTCATCAACGTTCTTTCCGTAGAGTAACATGGCCTGACAGCGGTGCCAATATTTAAACATTGCTTTACCGTGTTCCCACCATGTTTGAGTATGGTCAAAATGTGTACCCCATTGTCCCATAGAGACACCGGGCTTGTATTTCTCCGCATAGGGTTGCTGCGTAAAACGGTGAAGAACGAATCGATTGATACCCTCACAAAAAGCCTCATCGCCAATTGCTTTGAGCCCGTGAGGTGTCTCTGACCACATACTCATGGATGGCTGGCCTGAAAAAGCTTCTGCTTCTATAAGATTTTGTCCGCTCTTCCTGGCAGCTTCGATAGTGGGTTTAACCTTGTAGGGAGTATATCGGTTATTCGTTGTCCAAAATTCTGTCATAACACGATCTACCTTCGGCAAAACATCTTCTTCTTTCCAGGGACCTCCATACGGTTCACTCGAGAAGATGAGATTGGCTTCGTGTAATTTTTTCTGAATGATAGAGAAATAGACATCTGCATGAAGGTCTCTCACTGTGGCATTAAAATCTTGCTTGAATTGTCTAGTCTTGATACTGTCTACAAAAATTTTGTCAGCAAAAGTCAAAAGATAAGGCGTGAGATCGTATCCCCTTCTGGCATAAAATTCTTCTTTCATACGGGGTGTCCAGTTGGCGTTTCCTGCTTCATAGCTGTCGAAGTGAAAATGCGAGAAGGTATTACCAACAAGATCTTTTAGATGTTTCTTAGATTCACTGATAATGTGATCCAGATGAAAAGAAACAGCATCTGGATTCATTTTATCGCATTCAAATCCAGCTGCTTTCCATTGAGCTGGATAAATTAATGCCCCCATGGTAGTGTGTCCAAATCGATATATTGTCCATTTCCCTTCCGGTAACATGCAATCAACCGTATTGTTGGCATTCATTTTGTCTGTCAGATCAATGATTTGATCCGGGCTAACAGGTTTATTATCGTCAGGAATGGCTAAAAGAGCAATATCTTTGAAATAGGTGTTACGTTCCGGGATAACGGGCTTTTCCAATTTTCCGGTTTCCGGGTTGTGTACCGGACCAAGCATAACCGCTCTCGGGTCAACCGTGGGTTTGGGGATGTACAATGAGATGGGCTTTCCTCCCTCTGCTGCAGTTTCCGAATAACATATCTGCTGCATGGAATATTCAACAGGAATCCATTTTCCTCCACTTGTCTCATAGCCCGGGCAATTATTCATTCCAAAGTCCATCCCCAGTCTCTTTGATTCTTCGGCTGCGAACCGGACAAGTTCCCACCACGGTTCGGTCCATGCAACGATGTTTTTCTGAAAGGAGTTTTCGAAATCATATGCGAAAACCGTATTTACATCAGTTAAACTAAACATGGTTGTCCCGCCAAAGCCAGCCTCATGTAATGTTTCCAAGTCGCGAGTGATACCTTCTTTGCTGATGCTTGTACCCATCCACATCCACATGACTCTTGGCTTTGCATTCGCAGGTGGGGAAATGAACAAATCAACCAATTCGTCTGATAGTTTGGTATTGTGTTGATTGATTTGGAATGCAGTGTTCTCAGGGTTGGTATTTTGTGCGAAGATATTAATCAGTGATGCGAATATCAATGTTAAAAAACCAGATAATATCCTGATTATCTGCAAATTATCTATTTTCATGTGTGTGATATTAATTATGATATTCAACGGTTTCAATTGTTACCGGTCCAAAAAGACCTGATGGCTGTAACTTACTTTTTGTATTGTAAGGATTGACAAAACTCCATGTTTCTCTCTTATGGTCAGGAAGTAGCTGGTCACCTATCAGTCGGTTCATCCAGTTGTTTACCACTTCTATCTCCAGTTCGTTTTGTCCCGGTTTCACCCCTTGGGTGATATCCAGCTTGTAGGGATAGGACCATACTCCCCCTGCATAATTACCGTTGATTTTCACTTTGGCCATGGCGGTCAGGCTACCTAAGTCTAACTCAATGGTCTTATTCCCTTTGTTATCAGGAGCTTTGAATGTAATAGAATAAGTGGCTGTTCCGGAATAGTATTTTATAGAATCATTCCGGGAGGTAGTCCAGTCGTATAGAGTATCAAACACTAGTGGGCTGGCAGGCCCTCTGAAAGCGGGATCAAAGGTGACACGCCAGGGTCCTTTCAGATCAGCAATGATTTCCGGTGTCGGATAGTTCTCTTCAAGATTGTTCATTACATTTTTTCCTGCTTTGTTCCTAAATACAATAAATACACTCTCGTATGGAGCTAGTTTCAGAGGTACAACCGTAGATTCTGTTTTGGCTTTGAATGCAGGAAGAGGCCTGATGTTACCGTTGTTCGTTTCCCACAGTTCTGGTTGTTTACCGGTAACCCTGAATTCAGGCTGGATCACTGTTTCTTTATCGGTCTGGTTGCTAAGGAAATAGATGTCTATTCCCTTCATTGTCCTGTGTCCGTAGTGGATGGAATTATCCTCAGGCAGTCTGCAGTCGGGGATCTGGTTGATGCTGCGAAAGACCTCCTCCAACGTTAATCCATCCATGATCCGTCCTTTTCCGTAGGTTCTTTCTTTCACCTTTATCCCGTCCACTTCGGCCCACAGCTCGGCAGCCGTTCTCATCACTTCCCGGTCAGCCTCCGGCTGATTCTGAAGGCTGGGTGAGCGGGAAGGGGCGGGGCCGTGAACTACGGCTCCATCCTGTACCAGTTGTTTAATTTTTTTGAGAAGCTCGGGCCTCATTGTTTCGAGTTTTGGCAACACCAGCACTTTATACTGTGTGCCGTGCGGTAAGGTGAGTTTGCCATCCTTTACTTCTATGTCCCTTAGAATTACCTCGGCATTGATGTAATCGAACTGGTATCCGACGGGCAGTGGTGGATCGGTGGTCCCTGTCATTTTAGGAGCATCTTCTCCAATAAAATACGCTACGTCAGCAACGTTCAGACCCTGCTGGAGCATGAAATTTACTCTTTTCAGGTATTGTATATACACGTCCAGTTGAGAGAACCATGTATTTTTCCGGTCGAATTCGTTCCCGAACCAGGCATTCACACCCGGATTCCTATCTTCATAGGGCTGCATGATATAGACGTGGAGCAGGGTGTTGTTTATCCCTTCGGCGAAGAAACGATCGTTCCGTTGTTTCATTTTTGCGGGATAACGCGAATAAGCCGGCCCACCCGAGGTGTTTGATTCGGCAGATATCTTGTTTTTCCCGTAAATGTGTCCGGCTGAGGTTGCGGCCCTGTTTTCGATATCTCCCAACTCTCCTTCGCTCCAGAATTCCCCGCCGATCTCATCGGATTGTCCTCCATACATCAGAAATTCCCCGGGAAATCCCCAGTGTCCGTAGTTCTCGAGCCATGTTCTTAGTCCGTGCTTGTGGCTGACATCCCTTAATCCGCCCACATAATCGTACGCCACTTTGTCTGCAATCATCCTCCTGATATCCCACAGGAACCTGTCCGATTCGAGTTGGCTGTTTACTACCACTCCTTCGAATACGGGTAGGAAAGGTACAGGGTTGTACCCGTATCTCTCCCTGAACTCATCGAGGAATCCATCGGTAAAGTTTTGTCCTCCTGTTTCGTAACTATCTTGTACTACTACTTTGAATGTTTTCCTGTCCTGTTCCGGTACTTTTCTAATGATTTCTCCTATAAACCTGTCGAAATGTTCAGCTACCCACTTTTTGCTCATTTTGTCCACCTCCAGGCCGGTCGCTTCAGGAGAAGCCGGGCTGTTTGTCACACGGGTTGTCGTTATCCCCATCCGCAGTATCCTCCAGTTTCCTTCAGGTACCTCCCAGTTTAGGGTTCCATCTGTAGAAAGAGATTCCGAAATATCGATTACCTGGTCTGTTTGAACTGCCAGGCTTCTGTCATCCGCTTCGGGTTGTTCCCGCCAAAGATAAGCATCCCAATAAGGCAGAGGGGTAGGGTGCATCTTGGCCAATGTCTTTTCGCTGTATCTTTCCACCTTAGGCAGGCCGCTGATTTCCACCTCGGCCAGGTTCAAAGGCTTGCGTATGTTTTTAAGCACCAGTTTAAAGCTTTGTGATGTTGTAGCCGGAATGGAAATCACGACTGGGGCGAAAGGTTTGAAGCCCACGTTCAGGCTTATGTTCGATCGGTTGACACTGAATTCCGAAACAATCCTGTATTCCCCCCTGTCGTCCTTAGCCTGAAAGACCGCTTCTACGGAAGCCGGTGTTTCGGCCAATGTAACGGTTACGCTTCTTGCCGTAAAAGGCTGCCCGGTATCAAACGTAATAGTAAATTCACTTGCCGGAGAAATTGATAGGGAAGTAGCTCCGTTTTTGTCAACAATCCTCGACAACTGTTGGTGGGAAGGAACTGAGCTTATCGTCGCGTTCTTGTCGTTTACATCCGGTTGAACGTTACCGGGCATCCGGTATGCCAATACTTTAACATCCTGAAAAAAATCGGCAGGCGGATCAATTTTTTGCGATAATTTTTTTGGCCCTTCCACCGTTAACTGGGAAGATGTAAGATACCGCATGGATTCTTCGGGTTTTATCCACGGCCCACCCGACTGGCTCCACCCGGGGGAGTTGAATATCCCTATTTCGATACCTAAGTCAGAGGCTGTCTTTAAAGCCAAATGCATAATTTCCCACCATTCTTCAGTAAACATTTTAACGTCTCCAGAAGGGAGGTCATTGAGTCCGATGTTGCCAATAAAAGCCCTGTTTATCCCCACTTCTTTCATGGCATGGAGGTCTTTAATAACCCCTTCCCTGGAGATGTTATCGGAGATCCAGTACCAGTAAACACTGGTTTGAACCGTGTCGGGTGGGGAAATAAAACCGGATTCCAGGGATTTTGATTGTTGGAGAATGGTCTCGGTATTATTCTGTTTACACGAAGTGAAAAGTAATAGAAAGAGAGAGAGGCCACATAAAATCTTTACCATGATGTTTTGCTTAAATATAAATCTACTTGATAACGTTTATTTCTTTCGGTGCATGAACGGTGGTATTTATCTTTCCGTCAGCCTGCTTTACATGTTTAACATAAACCTTTCCGTATGGGGTAGGGTAGTTGCCTTCGGCAAATTTCAGGTTCCCCAGGTTGGGTTTTATCCGGATTGTTTTGGCGCCGGGTTCTACAACCTTAATACCTAAAACGTGTTCCGTCAACCAGGTAGTGGGTCCTGAAGCCCAACCGTGGCACAGGCTTCCCCTCAGCCCTACGTAACAGTAGTCGCCGCCATCTGCGTGTATGTCGTATTTTGATTCGGGAACCAATTCATCAATCCGGCCTGCATTTTTTCTTTCTTCATAGATGAAATTCTCCCAAAAAGTAGTAGCTCCCAGGTCCAGCATAGCACCCCAATAGTCCGAGATGATGTCCATGGCTTCTTCGTATTTTCCGTCTTTAGCCAATGCTTCCAGCATGTAATATCCGTAGAAAGTGGCAAAATCGGTTGCCCCGTCCTTCAATATCACTTTTGATGCAGAAGCGGAAGGGAGAACGTTGGCTATGGACAGCAGGGCGGCTGCCTGTTTGCTGTCCCGGTGTGAAGGGATGTATTTCTGCATGGAGGATAAGCTGGATAGGCACATCTTTTTTAGCGCCTCATCCTTTAACCAGCCAGCAATATCTTCTCCCGCTTTCAGGCTCATGATCGTCAGGGCTTGCAACCCGGAATGAATAACATCCTTTTTCTCTGACGTGGGCCAGTCTAAAAAGCGTCCACCGTCGAGCTCTTCCTTTCCGTTTGATACCCGGGCAACAATTTGTTGAATAAGGGCGTTCAAGTATGTTTGCTGTTCTTTCAGGTATGCTAAATCTCCCTGATGCAGGTATAAGTCCCGGTGAATAATAATCCACCATAAAGAATAGGAGGAGATGGTGTTCATCCATCCGGGTAAAGGAGTTGTGTCTCGGGCAAAATCGAGGCTTTTCCTGACCACTTCATTTTTCCCGAATACCGTGTTTATTGTCATCACCTCCGGATGCATGTCGCCGACCCAAACAAGCCGGTCGCGTTTAATCCCGTCCCAGAGGTACTCCTGCATGTTCAGATGGACAGTATATGCACCGGTTTCCCATATTCTGTTTAGCCTTTCGTTGTCGCACCTGAAGGATCCGGTATAAGGAATGTCCCGATACCGGAAGATGGCCCTGACCGCCTTTAACGGAAGATCTTCGTTCAAATCCAACAGATCAATTCGTACGAACCTGAATCCTGAATTTCCCACTTGAACACTTCCCAGCCATGGCAACTCGATGATAAAATCCCTTAATGAATGATCGTTAGTGGCAGAATTCATTCCGGGAACAGAGTTGTCAATGCTGTTACTCATCGCTTCCGAGACCGATTCTCCCAGCCTTACCCTTACCTTTAGCGGTTTTTTGTTTCCCCTGATTCCGGCTGCTAGCTGGAGACCGCCATAGAGTTCCGTCCCAAAATCCAGTAAAACCGATGCCTGTTTATCTGTATCGGAACGCATGACGCACATTCCGGCACCGCTTGTGGATAGCTGACCGTCAAATTCTTTCAAAAGAACCTCCGGGTTTTTTACATGCTCTCCCGTTTGATCGGAAGACCAGACTAGTTTGGCGGGAGTGACGTAACTTTGAGTCATATCATCCTTTTGTAATCTGTTCTCAAAAGCGTTTTTCAAAATATTGTTTTGAGAAAACAGAGTGCTTGCTCCAAGCAAAATTATTGAAAACAGTAAACTCTTGATTTTCATTTTTAAATAATTAAATGTTTATTCCGTTTTTCTCGGATCCACTAACTGCGGCATCCAGACTTTAAAAAAGGGGTAGGTGCCCATTGTATTGCCAGCAGAAGCATAGTCGCATAAATTTACTTCAACGGGTTCTGCGTTGTATTCGGTATAAGCTTCGGGCAGGAACTTAGCGGAAAAAACCATCCAAGCATCGGAATTATGGTTTTTTTGGGGAGTTAAGTGGATAAATCCGTTCTTGTCTTTTATTGGAGCGATTACGGCTTCGAGTTTAGGGCCGGCCAACCTTTCGTCTCGCGTTAAGACAACAGGTCCGCGTGTGATAGCAACGTTTACCGGGCTTTGACCCGTATAATGGAGTTCCCCTTTCATATCCAATCTGATTTGAATCTTATCACCCTCTTTCCAGGTACGGCTGATTTTCAGGTAATCGCCCCGAGTCACCTTTTCAACCGGCTGGTCGTTGATTAAAACGGTTGACTCATCACTCCAAGAGGGAATCCTTAAGGCCAACGTCATGTTTTCAGCCGTTTTCATTTCAAGCGATATATTCACATTTCCCGAAACAGGATAATCCGTATGTTGTTTTACGGTAATTACATTTTTTTGGGGTGAAGTTGTTTGATAAGAACCTTCCATGTAGAAATTTATATTCAGGCCTTCGTTGCTCGACATAACTGCTGTTAAGGGAATAGTGAATAATCCGCGAGGCCCGCTGGCATTGCAGCAGTTCAATCCCATTCCACATTGCTCCGATCCGGGTAGCCTTTGGCCGGAAAGCGGTGTATATTTTGCCCAGTCAGACCCATCGGGTCTCATTGCTCCCAACAAAGCATTGTAATATGCCCATTCAATGGCGTCGGCATACTTTGACTCGCCGGTCAGCCTGAGTAATTGTTGATTGAATTTTATCCACGTAACGGTCACGCACGTCTCCTGATAATGCGCTATGGGGACGTGCTGGATTTTTTTTCCGGAGAACCAGGCTTCCATTGCCGCACCCGAACCTGCAATATTTATTTCGGTATCCGTAATGCTTTGCCAGGTTTGCTCTGCAGCTTTTTTGTAAGATTCTTTTCCTGTAATCCGGTAGAGCTCAAGCAACCCTTCGTAGCACGACATCATTTCATATGCTTTTTGTCCCTGTTCCCATCCGTACCAATTTTCAGCCGGTTTTGCAAATCGTTGACCCACAGGAACCGATGCTTTGGAAATAAGCTGAGGCCCTTCTGGCGTTTCCCATTGACGAACAATTTCTTCCGCAAAATCCAGATACCTTTCATTCCCGGTTCGCATGTAGAGCTGACAAACCGGTTCCAGGACAGAAGAGGCAGCCATACCTCTGTGGTTACCCATTTTTACAATCAGGGCATTTTTATCCGCTAATTCCTGGATAAGAAAATCTGCTTCTTTTGCAGCCGCTTCCAATGCCTTTCTGTCTTTTGATACATCGTAATAAGCAATTAAACCCAGCATAACGTATTTTCTTCCCCAGATATCCCACGCTTTCAACCGGCTTTCGGAGGCATAATTGCCAATGTAGCCTTCGGGAGTCTGTGTTGCCATCAGTTCGTACGCTGCATTTTTAAGCTTATTGATAAGTTGCTGGTCAGGGCGGTAGGAATAAGCCAGTACGGCTGAAGTGAACCATTTGCCCCAGAATTCGCTCTGCCAGCAGCTGTGCTCATCGTGGATTGTGAACGGACGGATCAACCGGTGAGCATCCTGTGCCAATACCCGGTTGTTGAAAGAAGCATCAAGCTTTTCTCCAATATGGCCTTCAATATTTGCCGTTGTTGCAGGTGAAAGTTTGTCCTGAACAGCCGATTTTACTTTTTTTTGGGGAAATAAATGAAAGCTGCTGAAAAACAAGATCAGCAACAGGTAATACTTCATGAGAATAAATTTTTATTGTAAATCTCAGTTATCTATTTTTCTGTTTTCATTCCATGAATCCAGCGTTTAGGTCCCTATACCAGACTTTCCCTGGGCAAAGCTAAGAAAAATTGCGAAGGAAAGCCGGTAAAAGGCACTAAAAACAGTCGTTTCATGAGTTGTTTACTGCAATCTCTTTTTGAAACTGTATTTTCCGCTTTTCACGGCGGTGTAATTGGTTTCCTGAGGCAGATATACTTTTGCTTCGCAATTAATGGGAACCTCGATATCCATTTCGAACTGGCCGTTATCCACCTTCCAGTCCACCTTGATGGTCCCGTATAAGGTGTTGTAAGAGGCGTTTACATACGTTAAGTCACCTACGACCTGCGGCGCGATTTTGAAGTTCTTGAATCCGGTGTATGCGTTTTCTTCTACATCAATACCTGCCAACGACCTATAGAACCACTCTTCTATCTGTCCCATCATAAAATGATTCCACGAAGCGCCTTTTCTCGGATCCCAAAGCTCCGTAAGTGTGGTGGCTCCAAACTGAAGCTGGAAGCCGTAACCTGGAACTTCGTTGTGGTTATGCATCTTGTACATCACTTCATTCAATCCGTTTCTTGCCAGTGCCTGAAACAAGTATCGGTTCCCCACATCACCGGTGGAGAGTCTGTATCCTTTTTCTTCGATATCCTTGACCAGGTTGTCGAGGACCGATTGTTTGTCTTGGGGGTTAACCAATCCTGCAAACAAAGGCATGGCGTTGGATGCCTGGCTTCCGGTTCCGTACTGTTTGGTGTCTTCGTTGAAGAACTCCTTGTTAAAAGCGGTTCTTACCTCCTCCCGGAGATTGGAATAGAATGTTATGTCTTCTTTTTTACTAAGCATCTCGGCCGCTTGCACCAAATAATCAATCACCATGAAGTAATGAGTTGTTGCGGATAATGAGATGGGGGTATTGTGTGATACGCCATAAGGCTGATCTTCCCGGTAATCGCACCAATCGCCCAACCCGTGCGAAACGATGTGGTCTTTTGCTGTTGTGGTTAGGTAGTCGACATACCTTTTCATAACATCGTAATATTCAGCTATAAGCGAGTTGTCTCCGTAAAACTCGTAGTACATAAACGGGAAAATAACGCTGGCACTTCCCCATTCGGGGGAGTCCCGAAATCCACCGTTGAAAACTACGTATTCGGGAGCAATACTTGTTACCAAACCGTTCGGTAACTGTGCATCGCGAATGTCCTGCATGATTTTAGGAGCAAACCTGGCCAAGTTGAAATTATAGTATAACCCGGGTCCATTCAGGTGCACTTCTTCCAGCCATCCGAGTTTTTCCCTGTGCGGACAATCGGTAAATACGGCTTGCATATTGCTTTTAATGGCATTCACAATCAGGTTGTGCGCGTTATTGAAGATCTCGTTGGAAGAATGAAAACTACCTGCCGGTTCGGCTGAGTTATAAACAAAACAGGATTTTATCGCTTTTATGACCGGAATATCCCTGTTGTCTTCTGATTCCGATAACTTGGCTCCATCAACTTGGATATACCGGAACCCGTAATAGGAAAAACGGGGTTGCCAGGTCTCTTCGCTTTCTCCTTTTAGTGTATATTCGTAGTAATAGGGCCCGCCGGACTGTGTTTGATTTATACTGCCGTCGTCGTTTATCCGTTCGGCAACGGTCAGACGAATTTTGTCACCCCGTTTTCCCTTTACGGTAAAGGCCGGATATCCGGAGAGGTTTTGTCCCATATCCAACACATACGATTCACCTGCTTTCATACTCTCTTTAATGGAGAAATATTCCATTTCCCTTACAGGGGTTGAAGTTTGCGGTTTTAACTCCCCATTAGGAGCATTATCCACAACAACAGGAAGCCATTGTGAATCATCAAAGCCAGGCGTGTCCCATCCCGGTTGTTCAAGACGCGCATCGTAATCTTCTCCACCATACATACTGTTAAAGACAATGGGGCTGGGAGAATATTTCCAGTTTTTATCGGATATGATCTCTTCTTTTGTGCCGTCTGTGTAGGTAATGGATATTTTTAGGAACAGGGTAGGAGGGCCGAAGCTTACCTGCATTTTCTTGTATCGTCCGCCTTGCTCGTTGTAGAATCCGTTTCCGAGGAGCACACCTACGGTATTATCTCCCTTTTTTACTCCCTCTGTGAGGTCGTATGCGTTGTAATAGACGGTTTTGTCATAATCACTCCACAGCGGATTGTACTGGTCGTTACCGATTTTCTTTCCGTTTAATGAGAGTTCGTAGTGCCCCAATCCGCTGATGTAGATAATTGCATCCTCGATCCGTTTTTGAGCTTTAAAAGACTTACGTAAATAGATGCTTCTCCTTGACAGAGGATCCGTCTCTCTCCATAGCTGTCCTTTTTCGGAGGAATCAGGTACATTGTGGTAGTTTCTTCCACCCGGAAGATTGGAGTCCTCTCTCTTTATAGCACCTATCCAAAGGGCATTAAGCTGCTTTTTATCGGGAGCGATACGAAAAAATGATTTTTTACTCCAGGACGTGCTTTTGTCGTTGTTGTCCCAGATGCGAACCCGCCATTGATATTGTTCTCCAGCACCTAACTGGTCTTTTCCCGTGTACGGGATATGCTGGCTTTCGTCGGACTGAATTTTTCCTGATAACCAAACGGTGTTGCCTTTAATGTCTAATATCTCCAGCTCGTAAGCCGTTTGTCCAAATCCATTTTCCGTTGAATGTAACTGCCATCCGAAGCGTGGAGTTTGTTCTTCAACCAGTAATGGAGATTCTTCATATTCGCATACCAGCCTGCCGAAACTTACACGGCCGGATGAATTATTCAGACTACAGCCGAAATTGATTGCAGCAATAAGCAGAATTAAGACTTTTTTCATGAGATTGTGTTTTTATTTTTTAGAAATTTCCTGGCAAACATTTACCATGGGGATATTTAACAAGAATGCCACTTTTTCAATTTTGTGCGCTATATGTCCAACCCCTATAGCACAATGGTGCGATGGCCCGTATTTACTCCAACTGTTTACGAAATCACGAATATTACACGGAAAGCTGTAACGGCTGTTTGTGTTACCTGTTTCCAGGATGGGCCCTTCAACGGAGTCGCCTTCAGCGACCAGCAAGAAGACCGAATCTTTACCTTCAACTACCGAAAGCAAAGTAACAGGCCCTTGTTTTACCGACATCTGAATGGATAGTCCATTGCCCGGTTTCCCGTGATACACAGGCAAAGGAACCAGCTTGACACGACCTTCGGCGATGTTGAAGTGAGCGGGGCCGTCGTGTCCTAAAAACACCACGTTGTCTTTAAAATCCATAAGATAGAATTCGGAAAAAGATCCTCCGGAGCCTAATTCGCTCATGATTTTCATAGCATGTGCGTTTTTTACTTCACACTCTCCTGCAACAGGAATACTTCTGCCCGTGAGCAATGTGTTTCCTGCAATCACAGAGGTAATGATATTCTCGTAGTCATTTCCCGTCTGCCCTTCGTAATAATATGCCAATGAGCCCAGTTGATATGTTTTCACCAGTTTATCCAGCGCTACGGAGGTTTTTGCCGCACGTTCAATTTCTTTCGGATCACATTTCCAGTCAATATCGAAAACAGATTCAAATTCCGCTATTTTTTCCGTTATTTCACCGGGAGAAATATTATCGCGGATTTTCTTCAACTCACACATTTCCAACATCTCGAAATGAGTGCCGAAAGTTACACTTTGTCCGGTTAAATCGGTATACACATCGAGCATCCCTCCGTAATAATTCCCCAATACACCCATCCTGTTGTTTTGCAATGCTTTAACAGTATTTGTTGCATCTATCCATCCCCTGATTTCATCCCAGACACTGTCTTCATTCAGGTATCCCGTAACAGTGTGGTATCGGGTTTCAGCCTTATTCATCACGCAGGCAATTTCCGGTATGGCGCACGCCTGACAATGTTCAAGCCATATTCCTGTTTTTTCGGCGTAGTCGTCCAAGGCATTGAATTTTTCATAATCCAAACTTCCTACCGGTTGCAGGTTAAGTAATATAAAAGGAACCTTTGATTGTTTGGCAATCGGGAGGACAGTAGAGGACAAAGCATAGGTGGATACAAAAAGGAAAATCAGATCAACATCACTGTTGTTCAGTAACTTTGCCGAATTCTGTGCCTTGTCAATATTGTCGACCATGCCGGCATCCACGACTTCAGCGCCAAAGCTCTCTAATTTGTTTCTGATTTGATTGTGGTAACCTGTGAGGTTATTAAGCAAGGCGCCAAATTGTCCCCAATAGGTGTCCAACCCAACGCTAAACAAACCAACTTTACTCATATTTTAATT
>JABNAD010000354.1_pt2 | contig 23367 bp, 18 predicted proteins | sample 7240381 | NCBI WGS metagenome assembly JABNAD01 (sample SAMN11332834, study PRJNA596920) | anaerobic digester metagenome | biome: digested sludge; isolation source: digested sewage sludge-derived enrichment culture grown on H2/CO2 | place: Germany: Goettingen
GAGGAAGGAAAGCGAGGCTCCATCCATTGACGGAGCCTCGCTGGCAGTGTTTCGGGTAAGTGATTATCGGCAGGAGATAGACTGGCTAATCGGCTCATCTGGCTGTTGTTTAATCTTCTATTTCGGCAAACTGATCAGTCAGGGAGTTGAGCAGATCCTGTTTGGTCTGCCAGAGTCTTTGTGACAGGTCAACATAATATCCATGTGGATTTTCGAAGCGCTTGATTTCATCCCAGAATTTATCAAGTTCCTGTTTGGAATAGGCGGCGATTTCCTGAACTGTCGGACTTTGGTAGACCTGTTTTCCGTTCAGAAAGATGGGCACCTGCAATTCTTTGGCATAAAAATTGCGCAGGGTTTTCTTTTTCCAGGTGAAAATTGGATCAAAAATGGTATAGGGCTGGGATTCATCGATGATCTCATCGCTGTGGCAGATGACATCGGCGATGGCCCGATCGTCCTTGCGGGCAAAGAGGCGGTAAATTTTCTTGAAGCCGGGAGTGGTAATCTTTTCCTCATTTTCAGACAGCTTGATTTTTGGAATCGGATGGCCTGCTTTATCATCAACTGCCACCAGTTTGTACACTCCGCCGAATACAGGCTCCGACCGTGCGGTAATGAGACGTTCACCGACACCGAAGGAGTCAATTTTCGCCCCTTGAGAGAGGACGTCCCGAATAATGAATTCATCCAGAGAGTTGGACACGAGGATTTTGCAGTCTTCATATCCCGCTTCATCCAGCATCCGCCGGGCTTCATTGGACAGGTAGGTGATATCTCCGGAATCGATCCGGATTCCTTTGGGACGGAAGCCCTGGGGCACTATGATTTCATTGAAAACACGAATCGCGTTGGGAATTCCGGACTTCAAGGTATTGTATGTATCCACCAGCAACGTGCAGGAATCGGGATAGGTTTTGGCGTAGGCCGCGAAGGCATCATATTCCGTGTCATACATCTGAACCCAGGAATGAGCCATTGTGCCAAGGACCGGAACGTCAAACATCATACCTGCCATGGTGTTGGAGGTTCCGACACATCCTGCGATGACGGCTGCCCGGGCACCGTAAGTGGCTCCATCATAGCCCTGCGCCCGGCGGGATCCGAATTCCAGAATTGCCCGGCCATCAGCAGCGCGAACGATTCGGCTTGATTTGGTGGCGATCAGTGTCTGATGGTTGATGGTCAAGAGGATCATGGTTTCCAGCAGCTGTGCTTCCAGGATCGGTCCCCGGACGGTGATAAGCGGTTCATTGGGAAATACAGGGGTGCCTTCCGGGATTGCGTAGATGTCACAGGTGAATTTGAAGTTTCTCAAGAAGTCGATAAATTCGGGCTTAAAGTGGTTTAAGCTCTCCAGGTATTCAATATCGTGGGTGGAGAAGCCTAGTTCGGAAATATACTCCAGCAGCTGATGCACTCCAGCCATGATGACATAGCCGCCCTCATCCGGAATGCGTCGGAAATACATATCAAAATATGCAACCTTATCTTCCATTCCATTGTCCAGATAGCCGTTTCCCATGGTCAGTTCATAAAAGTCTGTCAGCATGGTCAGATTTCTCGGATCACGCACATTAAAGGCAGGTTTCTTTCTCATAGTGTCCCTTCCAGTTATTGAATGAATTTTTACTGATTAAGAATAATATAGCTCAATTAAGGCATCAAGGCAAAGCGACATGGTTTTATCCTCGTTGAGTCAGGAAAAGCGGTGACCTTGCTGTCCAATCGGGAGGGGAGAAGAAACAATGCAGCTGGATCAATTTCAGGAACAGGCGAGGCTCGATCGGGGAGATAAAGTGCTGCTGGTGGCACCTCCCGGTTCGGGCAAGACAACGGTTTTATTGGCGAAAATTGAATATCTGGTGGAGGAGTGTCAGGTCGAGCCAGACAGGATTCTTGTGCTCACGTTCTCCCGCTCGGCGAGTGAAAATATGAAAGATCGGTACCATCGGCAGCGCAAGGCTGGGGGACCTGCCTTCGGGACGATCCATGCTCTGGCCTATCGCGAGATTCGAAGTCGAAAAGGGGGGATCGAGCTGATCAGTCCGGCTCAGGCGATCTTTTCACTCCATCAGGTTCGAAGGCAGTATTTTCTGTCGCTCCAGGAAAGCACCGACTGCCTGTCTGACATTTCACGGGAGCGGGCCACGGGGCACTTTGATCCGTCGATTCCGGAACGATTCCGACAGCAGGTGCGGGAGGCTTACGGCAATTATAAGGCAGAACGGAAATTACGTGACTTTGATGACCTGGAAGAGGAATTTTTAGAAATGCTCGAAGATGAAATGTATCGCATTACAATGCAGCACCGCTACGACTGGATCATGGTGGATGAGTTTCAGGATCTGAACCGGGTGCAGCTGAGGATTTTGAAAATCCTGTCAAAGGACTGTCATCTGTTTTGTGTAGGGGACGAGGATCAATGCATTTACGCCTTCCGGGGATCGGATACCGCTGCTATGGTGAATTTCGCCCGGGAGTTCGATGGCGGGCAAATTCTATACCTGCAGTACAATTACCGATCCAGCGCGACGATTGTGCGCCATGCCAATCAGGTGATCGCCTGCAATCAAGCCCGTTATCCCAAGGTCATCGATAATTTTCGACAGGATGAATCAAGCATCCGAATCCGATCCTTTTCCAGCGACAGAGCATCCACCCGGTTTTTAATTTCGCATTTATACAAGCTCGGGTCCAGACGAACGGCGGCTCTGATCTTTCGGACAAACTCGGAGCTGGAGGAGACAGCCCATCAGCTGCTCCGCGAGAAGCTTCGGTTCAGCTGTCTGGATCATCCGCCCAATCGCTATGATCGGCGGCTCCTGCGGAATCTGATTGATTTCCTGACCTATTCACAAAATGCGATATCCTGTAAGGTTATGTTTTTCCGACTTCTGGCAACCCTGCCCCTGCACCTGTCTCCTGAAGTGATTACGCGCTGGGTCAACAGTCAACGATGGTCCGAACAAGATTTGCTCAATGATCAGATCTTTGACCTCACACCTGACCAGCGGCAGGGACTGGATCGCCTGTTCAAGGGATTTCGAAAACTTCGAACCATGGAGCCTGGGACGGCTATTCGCTATATTCTGTATGTCATGGGTTACAGCCAATGGAACCGGCGTATGGCTCTGGGGACCGGTGCCATCCTGCAGGATCTGATTCGCGAAGCGGAGGACTTCGCCGCGGAAGCAGCATGCTTTGGTTCGGTGCCGGATTTTCTCGAATTTATCCGGACGTGGGATGGAATCATGAGTGAAAAGGGAGCCGGTGAACGGATTCTGCTTTCCACCATGCATGGGGTGAAGGGGATGGAATTTGATGAGGTACTGCTGGTGAACGCAGTGGAAGGCAGCATCCCCCATGAAAAATCAATGGATGATCTCGAAGCGGAACGACGGCTGTTTTATGTCGCCATCACCCGGGCCATGCATGATCTGACAATTCTGGTACCGGCCTCCCGTCAGGGCCGGGCTGTCGAGCCATCACGTTTTCTGAAGGAACTGGGTCTGCCAATTGAGGATGAGAGCCCCGTCACTGCAAAGAATCAGGTCGGGGGAATCATTCGTATGATCAAGCAGAAGATCCGGTTGTGAAGATTTCAAGATGAATAGTCTCAGCATAGGGCCTGAATCATAAGATTAACTGGATCAGGGAAGATTAACCGCCTGATGCGCAACTGAGGAATAGACCAGGCCGTTCAAAGGGCGTGTTTCAGCCGGAAGGATTCAGGTTCGTGAACGGAGTCTGATGAAAGATCCCGGCTCTGAAAGGCGAGATCGATCCAGGGCTGATGTGTTTCACCAAGAGAGAGTAAGGATGGAAGCGGATGCGACGCTGGTACTCAATTGTTACGCCTTCCCTGAGGATTTCTGTTATAATCAAGTGATGCGGAATCAATTGAAACAATAATAAAAGTCATGGATCCCGGCAACTCAGCTGAGTCCCCGGAATCCCATAAAGGAAAGCAATATGATCATTAAAATTGGGCCGAATGAGGCCGGACAGAGTGTTGAAAAATACGTTAAGAAACTGATGCGGGATGTTCCGCTTTCGGCGATCCACAAAGCCCTGCGCAAGGGCGATGTGAGGCTGAACGGGGCAAAGGCCAAAGACAAGGATCGGCTCTCGGAGGGCGATGAACTCGAGATTCGCTACCTGGAATCCCGTAAGGCGGTGGAAAAGAAGACGTTCATGGATGCCAATGTAGATTTCAAGGTGGTTTTTGAAGACCAGAACATCCTGATGGTCGAAAAATGGCCGGGCGTGGTGGTTCATCCGGATGGGTCAGAACAACCCAGTCTGACGGATCATGTCCTGAGCTATCTGGCAGAAAAGGGAGCCTGGGATCCGGCTGTGGAAACAACGTATTCCCCCTCTCCGGTCAACCGGCTGGATCGGAATACATCAGGCATTGTGATTTTCGGGAAAAATGCTCAGGCGACGCGGAGCCTGGCGGCCATTCTGAAAGACGGCGGACTGCGCAAGGACTATGTGGCCATCGTCAAAGGACGGATTCCGGACGGCCGCAAGGAGGCTTTCATCTCCAAGGACGCTGACCGCAATGTCTCCAGAATCTATGAGGAAGCGGGAACAGACCGTCTGCCCATCGTCATGGAAACCAGGACAATGGAGTCCAACGGCCTGTATTCGTTTGTCGAACTGAACCTGATTACCGGACGCTCCCATCAGCTGAGGGCTCATCTGTCACACATGGGAAATCCCATTGTCGGTGACCGCAAATATGGCTCAAAAGAAATCAACGCCTATTTTGACAACAAGTACGCCCTGAAATTTCAGTATCTTTATGCCTATAAAGTGACCTTCCTGCAGACCGACGATTTTCTGTCCTACCTTCAGGGCAAAGTCATTACCGTCAAGCTGCCGCCCTTATTCCGCCACATCAAGAGCGACGTGTTCCGCGTGGAAATTTAGTTAGTTAATATGAGAATCAAAGAGGAATCGACGTCAAAAAGTTTTATGATCCTGACGGTGGCCACCTTTCTGACGAAAATCATGTCATTGATTTACGTCCCGCTGCTGCTGAACATTATTCAGGCAGAAGCCCATGGGGTCTATACCACCGCCTATGAATTCTTTGCTTTCGCCTATGTCATTACCAATGAAGGCATCACCAAGGGCATTGCCAAGATGGTGAGTGACCGCATGGCTCGCCAGGATGTGGCAGCTGCCCATAAAGTATTTCGGATCTCCCGGACCATCCTGCTGGCTCTGGGAGTGGTGGTGTCCGTGATCTTCTTTCTGGCGGCCGGCAGCCTGGCTCAAATCTCAGGTGCCCCCACCAGTGTCAATTCGCTCCGCATCCTGGCGCCGGCAATCGCCGTGACCTCAGCCACCAGTGCATATCGGGGCTATTTCCAGGGACGGAGACTGCTTTCCATGAAGGCCGTCAGTCAGATCTGGGAACAGGCCGTCAATGTGGTGGTCTCTCTGGTTCTGGCTCTTGTTCTGATTCGCTTTGGAATTCAGTACGGTGTAGCCGGCGCGGCTTCCGGAACGCTGTTCGGGGCTCTGGTGGCGGCAGCCTATCTTGCCTGGCAGTATCGCCGTACCTCTGCGGAAGAACCCGGAGGCAGAAGCAAGGACGGAACTGAACGCAGAATTCTGCGGGAACTGATGGCTTATACCATCCCTTTGGCCATCGGTACGGCGGCCACCCAGTTTGGGCATATCATTGACCTGGTCAATGTCAAGACCCGACTGCTGGTGTCGGGCCTGGATGTGGCCGGAGCCAATGTAACCTATTCGTTTCTCTCCAGCTATAAGACCATCATTGCGGTCCCGCTGACCATCCTGGTCGCATTGACCACTTCTTTGTTTCCGTCCCTTGCCAGAGCCTCAAGCCTCGGGGACTATGAGGAAGTCCGGCGCAAATACCGGATGGCCCTGAAGATAAATTATCTCCTGGCCTTTCCGTCTGCGATCGGGCTGTACGCAGTCTCGGGGCCGGCCAACATTGCGATGTTTGACGGGGAACCGGTCCGTGGACTACTGATCGCCATGGGATCTTTTGTCGTCATTCTGCAGGGGATTACCCTGATGCAGACGGTGCTGCTTCAGGCCTTGGGACTCCATCGCAAGTCCCTGGTGCCCCTGCTCATCGGCATTGCGGTCAAAATTATCGCCAACTACTTCCTGGTGGCCCTGCCGGAGCTGCGTGGCCAGGGAGCCATCATTTCCAGTTATCTGCAGGGGATTGTAACCCTGGGTCTGAATGAATATCTGATTCATCAGAACCTCAAACTGTCCATTAATCAGGTGCAGATTGCCCGTCGACCGCTGCTGGCCTCCCTCATTATGGGAGGAGCACTGATCCTGCTCCAGCAGGTTCTCCCGGATGTCGCCGGTCGAAGTGCCAATGGCATTCAGCTGATTCTTCTGATGGGCGTTGGCATCGCAGCCTACTCGGTGGCTCTGCTGCTTCTTGGCGGCATCACCAGAGCTGATCTCAATGCCATCCGTCCCGGGCTGGCCAACAAAGTTCCCAGCTCGATTCAGCGCTTCCTTCGGGTACAGGAGTAGCCGAAGTGTTCCGGGATCCGATCCCCGTATGAAGATAACGTAACAAAAGTGTGATATTTTCGCCTAAGTGATAATTATTCTTAATGAAAAGGTATAATTAACTCAAGGTTCATCCAATGGCCTGTTAACCAAAGCTAAAATGGAAGTGAAAACCATGGAAAATATCGTCAGCAAGATTGATTCGTCCTACCGCCATCGAGCGGGTAAACTGGAAAAATCATTTGGCCGGGTTGCCACTCTGGTGATGAAGGGGGCCAATCCCTTCAAAAAATTTGCCTTTAAAACTTCCTGTCTGATGCATCGCTATATCAACATCAAATCGGTCCATATCCTGGAAAATGAAGGGTACTATGAGGCAGCCGATTTTTACCGTGATCACATACGATTCCTGAATGAAGGCGCGACCTGGATCGACCAGGATTTCAAGAGCATCAATCATTTTTATCACCATGAAATGAAAAAGGGTCTGTATGGATTTTCAGATGCGTTGACAGAAGCTACCAAATACCGGGACAAAATGATGTATTATGCCAGACGGGCTAATCTGACCCGGGCGCTGTTCTATACCGGAGTGATCTGCCACTTGAGTCAGGATATGACGGTTCCGCAGCACATCAACAATAAGCTGCTGGAATCGCATCATGACTATGAAGTCTGGATCCTGGCACATTCCTGGGATACCATCGATTTTACGGTCCGGCATGGCATTGTTCGGTATCCACGTTTTGAAATGTACATCTCCGAAAACGCGAAACAGGCCAATGCCATCTATGAAGAAGCGAAAAATATTGCGAACCAGGAAGAAGCTTTCCGTTTCATGGCGGAACGCCTGATCGCCCTGGCTCAGCGAACCACCGCGGGATTGCTGCTGGATTTCTATGAAGCCTGGTTTTCCACTTTGAAAGAAGCGGAACACGACAAGCGGATAGAAGTTCGCAACCTGAAAAAAGAATACTCGATTGAGCCGGATTAGTCGGAAGATTACTCCTGGCACTGCCAGTAGTTTGCGTAAGCCGACTGCCAGTCACAAAGCTCCCTGCTTCCCGATCAGGCAAAATCCTGATCGGCAGCAGGGAGCTTTGTGTCAGTCTGAGTAAAAGTGCTCAACCGCGGGACGATCCGGTTCGCTTACAGCTCCAGCTTAAATAATCATTGGCTTTTCAAAAAAGTGTTGGTAAAAACAGAGTTACCAGGTGAGAATCGGTCGTAATCAGGATGATTGGTGTTGTTTTGGAGCTGATTGCAGCTGATTGCTTTTGAACATACGAGAAAAAATAGCGTAAATCAGCAATCATCGGAATGCTATCCAAAGGCGTTATGAATTGCTCAATGAATGAGAAGATCAGCCCTGAAACATAGAGGGGAATACCGTTTACGATATAAGGAAATATCAAAATGTGTTATGATGGTAGTATTGAAGGTGACAAAAAATGCGTGTTTTACTGACTGCCCTGGATTCAAAATTTATTCATTCGAACCTGGCATTGCGCTATCTCAAAAAAATAGCAGAACAATCATCCTGGGATGTAGTTTTCCATGAAAGGACCATTAATGACGATGTGGATCTGATTCTGAACGAATTGATTCAATTTCATCCGGATTTACTGGTTTTTTCCTGTTATATCTGGAATATCGAATTCGTCCGACAGCTGAGCGAAGCAGTTCGAATGGTGCTTCCCCAAACCATGATTCTATGCGGAGGCCCTGAGGTAGCATATGACGCCGAAAACTTCCTGCAGGAAGTTCCGGCTGACGGAGTGATGGTCGGCGAAGGGGAAGTGATCTTCCCGGAGGTTCTGAATGCTTTGGAAGCCTCGCACCATCAGAATTCAGATCATTTCCTGACAGAGTCGCTGCGGGAGATTCCGGGACTGATGCTTCGCTTGGACGATGGATCGATCCGTCTCACGGCGCCGGCCAGACTGGCCGACATGAGTGAGGTGCCCTTCCCCTATGATAAGGAGGATCTGGGACGCCTGGAACACCGCATTGTGTACTATGAGGGTCAGCGGGGCTGTCCGTACGGCTGTACCTACTGCCTTTCATCCATCGACCGTACTCTGAGGCATAAGCCCGTGGAGATGGTCAAGAGGGAACTGGGCGTTCTGATGGATGCAAAGGTCCCGCTGGTCAAGCTGGTGGATCGTACCTTCAATATCAAAGAAGACTGGGCCTTCGACATTTTATCCTTTTTGCTGAGTGAATCCATCCAGCGGGGAGGACATACGTCCTTCCACTTTGAAGTAGGAGCGGCCACCTTATCCGATCGTTTGATTCAAACGCTGAATCAGGCACCGCCTGGTTTGTTTCAGATTGAGGCGGGCATTCAGACCACCGATCCCTGGGTTCTTCGGCTGATCAATCGGCGGGATGACCCGGTTCAGCTCAGAGATGCACTGAACAGGATCATTGAGGCAGGTAATGTCCACGTACATACCGATCTCATCGCCGGTCTGCCGGGAGATACACTGGAGACGTTCCGGAACAGTTTCAATGACTGCATCAAGATGCGGCCCCAGATGCTTCAGGTGGGATTTTTAAAGGTACTGAAGGGAACTCCGCTCTGGCACAGCGCATCCCAGTATGACATTCGATTTCGCCCCTGGCCGCCCTACGAGGTACTGGGAACAGACCGGATGAGCTTTGAGGATCTTCGAATTATCAAACTGATTGAACAGGTCACGGATAAATATTACAATTCGGGAAAATTTGCCTGTTGTATGAAATATTTGTTAAGTATTTTCGATGAACCGTGGGAATTGTTCATAATTATAGCTGAATTATTATTGAAATACCAAAAGCGCATCAGCGCTGTTTCATTTGAAGATTACTACAGAGCTTTGAATGATTTAAGGGAGACTTTAACCCCCGAGCAATCGGCTGTATTAGCGGATCTCCTGCGATTTGACTACATTCTGGGCAACCGAAAAGGCAATTTCCCTGAATGGCTGAAAAGTCAAAAATATAACAGTTCGCGCGGACGCATATTATTCAGTGATAGAGACAACTTCCAGTTGAAAGGATGCGTCGAGGGGTTTAGAATCAAAGTGTTACGTTTTTGGCAAAGTGGCGAAATCATTGCGGGCGAGTCATTAATCTTTTACTCGCTGGCATATCCTGACCTGATCGAGGTCAGGCATATATCAGGCACTGATTACACTCCTGCATAAAGATGCATTACGATTTTGAGAAAGGAGAGATTCCTTGTTCAAAATAAACAAGTGTTGTGAAACTGTACTATTTTAACGATAAAGGCGGTGAGATATTGGCAAGGGAAGCGATTGAAAAGATCAAGCTGGCAGAAGATGAAGCCAGCCGGCTGGTTTCAGAAGCCCAGATGAAATCCAGGGAGCTTTTGAAAGAAGCAGAAGCCCAGGTGAAGCTCAATGATGCAAACATCATGGAAGAAGCCCGGCGGTTAGCAGAAGAAATCAAGAGCAAAGCAAAACTGGACGCGGAACATTCGGTTCAAAGTGTGTTGGAAGAAGGAAAGGCATCCGTGAACGCCATTCTGAGCATCGAGGATGCTCAGGTGGAAAAAGCAGCATCTGCCATACTGGAGAGGATTGTGAAGTCAAATGGCAATCGTTAACATGACCAAATTCAGCCTCTTCACATTCGACAAGGAGCAGGACGCCCTCCTCAAGGAACTTCAGAAATTCAACTATGTTCATTTTCTGAAACCGGAGGAAGTCGAGACTGACGCGAATGGGGAGCAGGAGGGAGCAAAAACCGGAAAAGTCCCGGAAAAGGTCGTTGCAGTTAACGAGCAGGTAGAAAAGGTCAAATACGCCTTAAAGCTCCTGTTCAATTACGACGAGCGGCCAGGGGGACTCAAAGGGCTCAGGGAGGGAAATCCCACCATTGGGTTCGACCAGTTGGAGTCAACGGTAAAAGCCAGCGGCTGGGAAGCGACCTATGACGCTGTCCGACAAATCTCCGACCGGTTGGATGAATTGAAACTGAAGGAAACCAAGATGAGAAGCGAACTGGAGGAAGTGACCAGCTGGACTCAGCTCGACATTTCACCCAAGCGCATCGAAGCAGTCAGATCAGCCCGGACGCTGCTGGGTGCCATCCCTCGCAAGATGGAAGAAGGCATGCGCCAGGAGCTGAACAAACTAAAGTACACCTATGTTGAAAAAGTCGGCGAATCAAAAGCTGATTTTTACTATCTGATCATCACACACCCTCTGGAAGAGGAAGCGGTGGCGGAGATCCTGCGTCAGGCAGCATTCTCCCAACACAAGCTTGATTACGATGAAGAACCCCTGAAGCGCAAACAGCGCCTCAACAAGGAAATCATCGAACTCAAAGCCAGAGAGCACGAAACCAGGGATGAGCTCCGGGCGTACGGCCAGGATATCCCGAAACTGGAAATGGCCTATGAGTATCTGGAGAACAAACGCCTGAGGGTCATGGCCAATGAGAATTTCATCAACACCGAAACGATGAATGCCATGGAAGGCTACATCCCGACAGAAAAGGCGAAGGAATTCGAGGAAGCAATCCACCGGGCAGTCAAAGACCGCTATCACCTGAGCGCTGAACCAGCGGACAGGGAGGATGAGACGGTTCCGATCATCCTGAAGAACAACAAGTTTGCGAGTGCTTTCTCCAACATCACCCAGATGTACTCCATGCCGCAGTACAACGAAATTGACCCAACCCCGCTGCTGGCTCCTTTCTACATGTTCTTCTTCGGAATGATGCTGGCAGATGCAGGCTACGGCCTGATTCTGCTGATCGGCAGCAGCCTGGCTTTGAAGTACCTGAACCTGAGCAAGAGCATGCGGAATTTCGTTCAGTTCTTCTTCTACCTGTCCATCCCCACGATCTTCTGGGGTGTGATCTACGGTTCGTACTTCTCGCTGGACATCCCGGTGCCAAAGCTTTTGGATACGAACAAGGACTTCCAGCTGATGCTCATCATCTCAATCATTTTCGGACTGGTCCATCTGTTCTTCGGCCTGGCGATCAAAGCCTACATGCTGCTTCGTGACGGCAAGAAGAAAGATATGGTTTATGATGTAGTGTTCTGGTATATGGCCTTAACCGGAATGATTCTTCTGCTCCTGGCAGGTCCGGCCAAATTGCCATCCATCGTCGGAACGGTTGCCCTATGGGTGATGGTAATCGGCATGGCAGGCATTGTCCTGTTTGCGGCGCGTGATGCAGCCGGATGGGGTGGACGAATTGCCGGCGGACTGTATTCGCTGTATGGAATCTCTTCCTGGGTCGGTGACTTCGTGTCCTACTCCCGTCTGATGGCCCTTGGCCTCTCCGGCGCCTTCATTGGCATGGCGTTTAATATGATCGCCGGAATGATAGGCAGTGCCTGGTATTTATTGCCGTTTGCGGCTCTCATATTCCTGGTCGGGCACGGCTTTAACCTCTTCCTGTCGGCATTGGGCGCTTATGTTCATTCCCTGCGTCTGATCTACGTTGAATTCTTCGGAAAGTTCTATTCCGGAGGAGGTAAGGCATTTAAGAAACTGAAACGGGATCCCAAGTACATTAATTATTCTGACGTGGAAAGCTACGACTAACGGTTCGTTTGGAAACCCGGCAACGGTGTGCCTTAGGACCGGATCCCGAATCCCTGAACGGCAGGGATTTCGACGGATGATCAACTCAAGCAAAAAAATATTTCATAAATCATTCAAACTTGGAGGTTTGTAAACAATGAAATTCTTTGACTTTTTAAACGCTAACGGGGGAATGTTGTTCGCTGCGCTGGGAGCTGCTTTTGCAGTTATTTTCTCAGGCTATGGCTCTGCCAAAGGTGTTGGTCTGGTTGGACAGGCTGCGGCCGGTGTCATCGCTGAGGAACCTGAAAAATTCGGTAAAGCCCTGATCCTTCAGCTGCTGCCCGGTACCCAGGGACTGTATGGCTTCGTTATCGGACTGTTCATTCTTCTGCGGATCCCGGAAGTCACCAATCTGCAGATGGGTATGTACCTGTTTGTAGCCGCACTTCCGATTGCCTTTGTTGGATGGCTGTCTGCCATTGAGCAGGGAAAAACATCTGCCGCCGGTATCGGAATCCTCGCCAAAAACGGAGAACAATCAACCAAGGGTGTTATCTTCGCGGTTATGGTCGAAACCTACGCGTTGTTATCCTTCATTACCTCCATCATGTTATTGTTCGCCGCTTAACAGGGGGCATACATGGCAAACTTAGAGCAATTGACAGAGCAGATTCTGCAGGATGCCAGAGGCAAAGCGGAGGGAATCCTCCAGGAAGCCAAAGTGCAGGCCGAAACCAGGATCAACCAGGCTCTGAAAGAATCACAGGCCAGAAAGGAACACTTCCTGGTCCGGGCAAAGAACGAAGCTGACCTGATGGCGGAACGGATTATCTCCGGTACCAACCTTCGCATCCGGGATGAAAAGCTGGGGGCGAAAGGTCAGGTCATCGACAAGGTCATGGCCAGTGTAAAGGAACGGTTAAAAACCCTGTCTGCTGATGAAGTCAGCGGATTCATCAAGAACAGCCTGACCGGCCGCACGTTTGCGCCACAGGAAAGGCTGCTGGTACCTGAGGGACTTCAGGATGCAGTGAAAGCTGCCCTGGGCAATGTCCGGGTTGAAGGCATGAAGGACCTGTCTGGCTACATCATCGATCGAAACGGCGTCATGGAGAATCACTCCTTTGAAACGACTCTGGATTACATGAAAGAGGATCTGGAGGCTCAGGCAGCACAAATTCTCTTTGAAGGATAGGGGGTGAGCACCTTGGACAGAATGGAATATACCCAAGCTGTCGCGACCATGCGGGTGTACGAGAAACGCCTTCTGGATTCAGTGAAAATTGAGCGCATGGCAGATGCCGCTTCGGCGGATGAAGTCATGAAGATCCTCCAGGAGACGGAATACAGTCGATCCATGGGCGCCAACAAGCAGCCGGAGGATTTCGAAGCCGTCCTGACCACTGAACTGGAACGGGTGTATCAGGAGATCTACCGAATGGCAAAGGATCAGGAGCTCATTGCGCTGCTGGCACTGAAGTATGATTACCAGAATTTGAAGATGCTGCTCAAGTCCAGCGTGCTGGAAGGGGAAGCAAACCTCCTGCTGCAGGACATGGGAACCATCCCGGCGAACGAGCTGCGGTCCGATGTGGAATCCGAAAATCTGGGCGAATACAGCCCGCATATTCAGGAAGCAGTTCGCCTGGCCATGGAGGATTTCGGCAAGAACCGGGATCCCCAGCGCATCGACATGCTGGTGGACCGGAAATATTTTGAACATTTGAACAGCCTGGTATCCGGCAAGAGGGATGTCGACCTGATCCGGGATTATGTCTCCTATCAGACGGACATGTACAATCTGCTGGCGCTGATGCGGGCAAAGAAACAGGACAAGGAACCTGCGTTCCTGGAAGACCTGTTCGCCCAGGGCGGCGCGATTCCGGTTTCGGATCTGAAAGACAGTTATCTGGAATCGGTTGACAACATCGCCCGGAAGTTCAGAAATTATCCCATCGGACCGGCCTTGAAGAAGGGGCTGGATGCTTACCAGGCCACAGGTCGGCTCGGGGAGATGGAACGACAGATGGAAAACGGAATGATGAGCATCGTCAAGCCGTCCAAACGCGTCATTTTCGGACCGGAACCGCTGTTTGCCTATGTGGTGGCAAAAGAGCGGGAAAACAAGCTTCTGCGGATCATCATGGTTTCCAAGCTCAACAACATTCCCCCGGACAGGATCCGAGAAAGGTTGCGTGATATTTATGTATAAAGTGGCAGTAGTAGGAGATAAGGACTCCATCCTGGCCTTCAAGGCTCTGGGTGTGGACGTATTTCCGGTACTGGAAGCCGAAGAGGCCCGCCGGACCATTGATACTCTGGCCAGGGATAAATATGGCGTCATTTTCATCACGGAACAGGCAGCCGCAAGGATTCCTGATACCATTGACCGGTACAATAAGATCCTGACGCCGGCCGTCATCCTGATTCCATCCAATCAGGGTACGTTAAATATCGGAATACAGCGCATCAGCGACAATGTTGAGAAAGCCGTGGGATCTAATATTCTTTAAAGGAGAGCACAAGATTGAAAGTTGGAAAAATAATCAAAGTATCCGGTCCCCTGGTTGTTGCTGAGGGAATGGATGAGGCCAATGTGTATGACGTCGTGCAGGTTTCTGAACAGAAACTGATCGGCGAAATCATAGAAATGCGTAATGACCGCGCATCGATCCAGGTCTATGAAGAAACCGCCGGCATCGGACCGGGAGAGCCCGTTTATACGACCTCCGAACCCCTGTCGGTCGAACTCGGACCCGGCCTGATCGAAGCCATGTTTGACGGAATTCAGCGTCCATTGTCTGAGTTCCGTGAAAAAGCCGGCGACCTCCTGGTTAAAGGCGTGGAACTGCCCCCTCTGAACCGGCACAAGCAGTGGGACTTTGTTCCCGAGAAGCAAGTCGGGGATCAGGTCCTGGGCGGGGATATCCTGGGTTCGGTTCAGGAAACAACCATCGTCTCTCATAAGATTATGGTTCCTCCCCATCTGAACGGCACGATTAAAGCAATTCACGGTGGTCTGCATACGGTGACCGATGTCATCTGCGTGTTGGATACCGAAGACGGCGAAAAAGAAATCATGATGCTGCAGAAATGGCCCGTACGGCGCGGCCGTCCGGTCAAGCAGAAGCTGAATCCGGAAGAACCGCTTCTGACCGGCCAGCGTGTCATCGATACCTTCTTCCCGGTCGCCAAAGGCGGTACCGCCGCTGTTCCCGGACCGTTCGGCTCGGGCAAGACGGTCGTACAGCATCAGCTGGCTAAGTGGGCTGACGCAGAAATCGTTGTTTATGTAGGCTGCGGCGAGCGCGGTAACGAGATGACCGACGTTCTGATGGAATTCCCGGAATTGATTGACCCGAAAACCGGAGAATCCCTGATGAAGCGGACCGTGCTGATCGCCAACACCTCCAACATGCCGGTGGCCGCCCGTGAAGCGTCCATCTATACCGGAATCACCATCGCGGAGTATTTCCGCGACATGGGCTACTCTGTGGCCATCATGGCCGACTCGACATCCCGCTGGGCAGAAGCCCTTCGTGAAATGTCCGGACGGTTGGAAGAAATGCCCGGTGATGAAGGCTATCCCGCCTACCTGGGATCCCGTGCCGCTGAATTCTATGAGCGTTCCGGCAAGGCTGTCCTGCTGGGTACGGAAGATCGGATCGGTACATTGACCGTTATCGGTGCCGTATCGCCTCCCGGCGGAGATATCTCTGAGCCGGTTTCACAGGCAACCCTGCGAATCGTTAAAGTATTCTGGGGCCTGGATGCGAACCTGGCTTACCGGCGTCACTTCCCGGCAATCAACTGGCTGAACTCCTATTCACTCTACCAGAGCAAGGTGGATGGCTGGATGAATGCCAACATTGACCAGGATTTTGCCAAGAATCGTGTCACCGCCATGACCCTTCTTCAGGATGAGAATCAGCTGAATGAAATTGTCCGTCTGGTTGGTAAGGACACTCTGTCCGAAGCCGATCAGCTCAAGCTCGAAGCTGCCAAGTCCATTCGGGAAGACTATCTGCAGCAGAACGCGTTCCATGAAGTGGACACGTACTCCTCCAGAGAAAAGCAGAACAAGATGCTGAAACTGGTTCTGGCCTTCTTCGATGAAGGAAAGCGCGGACTGGCCAACGGCATCTATCTCAAGGAAATTGAGAAAATGCCGATTCGCGACCGGATTTCCCGTGCGAAGTATCTGAAGGAAGAGGAAATTGAAAAAATCGACCTGATCCGTGAAGATTTGGTCAAAGCCATGGATGCCATGATTGAGAAAGGGGGATTAGGCGATGCTTAAAGAATACATGACGGTACGCGAAGTCGTCGGGCCCCTGATGGTGGTCGACGGCGTCGAAGGCGTAAAATACGACGAACTGGTTGAAATTGAGCTGGTTTCCGGTGAAATGAGACGAGGCAAGGTTCTGGAAGTCAATGGCGACAAGGCCATGGTTCAGCTCTTTGAATCCTCCGCCGGTATCAACCTGCCCACCTCCCGGGTTCGTTTCCTCGGCAAGCCGCTGATGCTGGGCGTGTCGGAAGACATGATCGGCCGCGTCTTTGACGGAATGGGAACCCCCAAGGATAAAGGTCCCCGCATCATCCCGGAAAAGCGGATGGACATCAATGGTATTCCAATCAACCCGGTGGCCCGGGACTACCCGTCCGAGTTCATTCAGACCGGTATCTCAGCCATTGACGGACTGAACACCCTGGTCCGCGGACAGAAGCTGCCGATCTTCTCCGGTTCCGGTCTGCCCCATGCCGACCTGGCCGCGCAGATTGCCCGGCAGGCCCGCGTGCTGGGCTCCGGTGAGAAGTTCGCCGTTGTCTTTGCCGCCATGGGTATTACCTTTGAAGAGGCACAGTTCTTCATTGATGACTTTACGCGCACCGGATCCATCGACCGGGCCGTCCTGTTCATGAATCTGGCCGATGACCCCGCCATTGAGCGTATTTCCACCCCGCGTATGGCTCTGACCTGCGCTGAGTATCTGGCTTATGAAAAAGACATGCAGGTTCTCGTCATCATGACGGATATGACCAACTACTGTGAGGCTCTGCGTGAAACCTCGGCAGCCCGTAAGGAAGTTCCCGGACGCCGCGGCTACCCCGGATACCTCTATACCGACCTTTCCACCATCTACGAGCGGGCTGGCCGAATCAAGGGACGTAAGGGTTCCATTACCCAGATTCCGATCCTGTCCATGCCGGAAGATGACAAGACCCATCCGATTCCTGACCTGACCGGCTATATCACGGAAGGACAGATCATCCTTTCCCGTGAACTGTACAAAAGAGGCCTGGAACCACCCATCGACGTACTGCCGTCCCTGTCCCGTCTGAAGGACAAGGGAATTGGCCGGGGTAAAACCCGGGAAGATCACGCAGATACGATGAACCAGCTGTTTGCAGCCTATGCCACCGGTAAGGAAGCCAAGGAACTGGCCGTTATTCTGGGTGAATCCGCACTGTCCGATACCGACAAGGCCTTTGCCCGCTTTGCCGAACAGTTCGAAGCCCGCTATGTTTCCCAGGGCTACGAGCGCAACCGGACCATTGAGGAAACCCTCAATCTGGGCTGGGAACTTCTCCGGCTTCTGCCGAAAACTGAACTCAAGCGTATTCGCGATGAGTATCTGGAAAAATATCTCGAGAACGAGGACATCAAAGGAGCTGACTAACCATGGCGAAGCTCAATGTCAATCCGACCAGAATGGAGCTCACCAAGCTCAAGGCCCGGCTCAAGACCGCTGTCCGCGGACATAAGCTACTCAAGGACAAGCAGGATGAGCTGATGCGGAAATTCATTGAAATGATTCGGAAAAACCAGAAGCTCAGAGTTTCTGTCGAAAAGCAGCTGGAAGCCGGATTCAAGGATTTTCTTCTGGCCCGCGCCATGATGAGTGACCAGACCCTGGAGGAAGCGCTGATGTATCCCACGGAGAAAATTTCTCTGGAGATAACTAAGCGCAACATCATGTCCGTTAATGTACCTGAGATGAAATTCATCCGGGATTCGGAAGGGGGATCCATTCACCCTTACGGATTCAATGACACCTCGGCGGATCTGGATGATGCCATCGAGACGCTTCATGACATCATGCCGCAGCTGCTGAAGCTGGCTGAAGTCGAAAAAGCCTGCATGCTCATGGCGGATGAAATCGAACGAACCCGACGTCGGGTAAACGCCCTGGAATATATGACAATCCCTGATCTTCAGGAAACCATTCGCTTCATTCGGATGAAACTGGATGAAAACGAACGGGCCTCCATTACCCGGCTGATGAAAGTCAAAGCCATGATGGAAGCCAAGGAAGCCGCGGGACAATAAAGGATTCCAAGACAGAAGCAGAGTGACAAAATCACTCTGCTTCTGTTTTTGCTTTTATTGGCCTGTTTTCATGTTTGATTAATTGCCCAGTTCAACGTAGTAGGAATGGATATAAGCCGTTTTGCCATCAAACTCAATTTGGTGCCAGTTCTCATTAAAGTATGCTTTCACGATAGTTACCTGGTCACTCTGGTTGAGCTGACCCAGGACCATGGCACTGATCGAGGGCTCAAACCGTACATTGACTTTGGCAGCATTGATGATCAGGCCCGTATTCTTGGGAGCCGGTTCCGGCCCGGTGGGGGGCTGGGGCGATGAAGGTTCGGGAATGCTGGGCGGAGTGACCGGTTCTTCAATGGTCAGATATTGCGCGTAAACGTAGGCTTCTCCGTCATTAAACTCAACTTTATGCCAGGCGTCATCAATGTTCTGTTCCAGAACCACAAGGCGGTCATTCTTTTTGGCAGAACCGGCAATGGGAGCTGTCAGGGATGGTTCCTGACGGATATTGATCGAATCACCCGTAACAATACCATAGATTGTCTGATCCACAGGGGGGACAGACGGTTGTTCGGCCGGAACTTCTTTCACTTGCAGGAAGTCGGCGGAAATATAGGCCGGACTCCCATTAAATTCAATCTTGAACCATTTGCCGTCCGGTTCCCGTTCCAGGAGTTTGAATTCCTGATCGGTTTCTGCGGTTCCCACCAGTTCACCATTGGCGCTGGCCTGTTTCCTGATATTCACCCGCTCTCCGGTGACGATACCGACATAGATCGGCGAAGGCTCCGGTGTGGCCGGGTTCTCAACCGTAACTTTCCGGACGGTCAGAAAATCCTTGTGGATGAAGGCGGATTTACCTTCGTAATCAATCCGGTGCCAGGAGTCATTGTAGAATTCATCCAGGACTGGAACCTCCTGCCCGGCGCTGACTGTACCAACGGTGTCGCTCTGAGTGGTTGCCTGACTGCGTACATTCACCTGATCCCCATTGACTACAATTCCTACCAGGCTGGTGGAAGGAGCGGCCGGTGTTGTTGCCGGCGTGGTCTGGACCGGCTTGGTTACTGGCAGCGCCATTGTTTGTGGAACTGTCAGAGTCTGGGTAATTTTTGGCGAGGACAGCTGCAGACAGCTCGTCAGGACAAGGGGCATGAAAAGAATCAATGCCGAACCCGCCATCAGACGCATGAAGTTCCGTCTATTCGCAGGAACGGCCGTTCCATCGAACTGACTCATTGGTTTCTCTGGTCGTATCCTTTGTTTCATGATTGCCTCCGTCGCTGTTTATTCAATTAATTATAACAAAAATTGTTGTACAAACATCACTGTTGAAAAGAATTTATAGTTCAAATAACTTTTCTTGCCGGATCAGAACGGATTTCCAATGAACGAATGAATAAAAACGAATCAAATCAAGGATTTTCCTCACAATGCGCAAAGGAGATAAACGCCAGATCGCATTCTCCAGGTCAACCGTGATCCCTCCATATCCAAAAGATTAGAGACTACGAAAATTGAACCTGTGAGGAAACCAGGATCTCATCATCCGGACAGGATCAGGAAACGAACAATCCGCTATGGGGAAACTGGGCTGAAACCCGAGATAAAACCATTGCAGGAATGTCACCCGCAGCTTCTTTTATCGCCTGTATAATTTATATTTATCACTATAACTGCTGTATAATCAGAATAGATGAACTTAGATGACCTTAGATGACCTTAGATGACAAAGTTCATTTTACTCCATTACTCCTTTTGTCTCAGGAGGAACTTGGAAAGAAACTGCTGACTGAAACCTACAATTCAGGTTGCGACGTTATCAAGGCCATCAAAGCCATCAGAGCGATCAACGCGATCAGAGTCCTCAGAACGATCTGAGTTGTCAGACCCATTAGAGCTGTCAGAATGATCAGAGCTGCCGAAAAGGAGATCAACATGAATTCGACAAAGGAACATCCCAGAAGCCAGCTAACCCTGGCAATGATATTATTTGGTACCATTGGACTGTTTGTGCGGCAGATCCCGCTCCCATCGAGTCTCATCGCCCTGGTGCGAGGACTGACCGGCTCAGTGTTTTTGCTGATTTTTCTGAAAGTGACCGGGCGAAATGTGTCCTGGAAGCAGATCAGGCGAAACCGCTGGATATTACTCCTTTCGGGGGCTGCCATCGGCATCAACTGGATTCTGCTGTTTGAATCATATCGCTATACGACAGTAGCGGCTGCTACGCTCAGTTACTATATGGCGCCGGTGTTTGTGATTCTACTGTCCAGCCTGGTGCTGGGCGAACGACTGACACTGAGCAAACTGATCTGTGTGGGTCTGACTTTGTGCGGAATGATTTTAGTCTCTGGCGTGCTGCGGCAAAGAAGCGGAGGGACGGCCGATTTCCAGGGGATTCTACTGGGCCTGGGGGCGGCAGTGTTCTATGCAACCGTGATTCTGCTGAATCAGAAACTGATTGATATATCAGCCTATGACCGGACCCTGGTTCAACTGACCGTGGCAGCTCTGATTTTACTGCCTTATACTTTGGCTGCCGGTCCCATGACCGGTCACCGGCTCACCTTGAGTGAGACTGGATTCCTGTTGACGGTAGGGATCCTTCATACGGGGATTGCTTATGTCCTGTACTTTGGATCCATGAAGTTATTATCGGCACAGACCGTTGCGATCTACAGTTATCTGGACCCGGTGGTCGCCATCCTTTTGTCCCGCTTTGTTCTGAACGAACAGCTCACGGAAGAAATGGTTGTCGGTGCAGTACTCATCCTGGGTGCAACCCTGCTGTTTGAACTTCTCGACCGACGAAAACCAGATCCAGGCAATGCCGCGAGTCAGAATATATAATGTCCTGTGGATTCTTTGAATCAGGAGGAAACCGATATTTTTGTTGAGTTTGAAGAACAGTTCGAAGTGAAAAACAAGAAAGACCAGAACTCTGGTGATAGCGGAAAGTATGGAAGTAATGAAAATGAATCTGAAACCGTCGAATAAAGCCGAGCAGACAGGAAAGGGCTTGAAGGAGCCTGAGAATAAAGCAGACCAGAAGATAAATCCGGGCAAGCGTCCAGCGGAGCCGCAGCGTAGTGCCGGCGCCATCGCTTTCTATCTGGTTCTGGGAGGCTGTCTGGGGCTGCTGGGGGGATGGATTGACTATGAACGGTTGCTGAATCTGCCGCTGCTTCCTGCCTTAGGCGGCTACTTTGTGCTGGTGGCAGCGGTGGTCCTGGCGTATCTGGTACTGATTCTTCTCCATGAGGTCGGACATTGCCTCCTGGGGCTTTTGACAGGCTACCGGCTGGTATCTTTTCGATTTCTCCATCTGACGCTGGCCAGGTACCCCGATGGCTTTCGGCTCAAATACTATTCGATTCCCGGGACAGCCGGCCAGTGTCTGATGGCTCCTCCGCCTTCCCGGGAAAACCGCTTTCCCTACCGGCTGTATCTGGCCGGAGGGGTGTTGATGAATCTGGTTCTGGGAGGAGTTCTGTTTCTTCTGGCTCAGTACGTCGGTTTGGATATTCCGCGGGGACGGTTTTTTCTGGTCACAGGCATTCTGTCGCTGTATATGGCACTGGAAAATGGAATCCCCATGAAACTAAGCGGCATCGGAAATGATGGTCACGATTTGATGCAGGCTGGCATAGGAGAGACTCATCGAAAAGTCATCTGGGATGTACTTAATCTGAATGCACGCCTGCAGCAGGGAACCCGGTTCCAGGATCTCCCCAGCCCCTGGCTGGACTATTCGGAGGCAGAACTTTTGCAAGGCATGGAGGACAAGGGTTTTCTCAGCCTGCTGAACTTCAGGGTGATGGATCGGATCGATCGGGAAGAATATTCGGCCGCGGCTTCCCTGATCGATTCAATCCTGAATCAGGGCGGACTGCTGCTCTACTATCAATATGAAATGCAGTGTGAACGGCTGTTTGTTCAACTGATGCTGGATCCAGTCCCGGAGACGGTGGATCCCTTCTATACCGGAGAGCTCAAAAATTATATCGACAGGACTCAGGGCCAGATGATTGGAAAACGGCGGCTGATGGCAGCCTATCATATGCTCTATACCAAGAATGAGGCGGAAGCGATGCGGCATCGCGCGGCATTTAAAGATCAATGCAGAAGGTATCCGATTCTCGGGGAAATCGAATGGGAGCGGCAGCTCCTGGATCGGATTCGAATCAAGGCGGAAGCAGATCAGGATACTGCTGCCCACCGGCCAATGCCAATCATTGAATGAACAGGTTTTAACAGTTGTTCTGATTGAAAATCAAACATAATATAACAGAAAAAAGGGAAAGCCAGACCAATCGTGAGGATTCGGTCTGGCTTTTCTGTCCATCCACCCTTGCGAGGGATGGCAGGATGAAGCGGATTAAGCTTGAAGGCTGATATAAATCTGCCTCAAGGCATAAACTCTTTCTGGAAATTACTTGATCTTGGAATAGTCCAGGCTGTCGAGGTATTCTTCCAGCATCGGCGTGATGCTGGCAATGGTTCCGGCTACGAAAGGGTTCTTCAAGCCGGCATCGGGTACGAGTTTGGTGAAGGGCTTGCGGCCGGACTGGCTGCACAGCTCCAGGTAGGATTCCCAGGCGGCTTTGGGGTCCTTGCGGCTCCAGTTGAAGAACTGGTGAGCACAGACCTGAGCCAAGGTGTAATCCAGGTAGTAGAAGGGATAGAGGTAGACATGGAGCTGTTTCTGCCAGCGTCCGCCCTGTTCGAGGAACTCATGACCGTCATAGTCCAGGTGGGGGAGGTACTTCTTCTCGATCTCGCGGTATTTGGCCTTGCGCTCCTGGGCAGTGGCATCGGGATTTTCGTAGACCCATTCCTGCAGTTCATCGATGGATGCGCCATAGGGAAGGAATTCGAGGGTATCGGCGACATGAGCGTAGAAGTACTTCTCCGTGTCTTCCCCGAAGAATTTCTCCATCCAGGGATGGGTGA
>JABNAD010000472.1_pt1 | contig 23255 bp, 22 predicted proteins | sample 7240381 | NCBI WGS metagenome assembly JABNAD01 (sample SAMN11332834, study PRJNA596920) | anaerobic digester metagenome | biome: digested sludge; isolation source: digested sewage sludge-derived enrichment culture grown on H2/CO2 | place: Germany: Goettingen
GCTTCGATGAGGACCGTGTACGGCCCGGGAAGGAACCGATCGATGAACTCCTCGGCGAGGGGACCAATCCGAGCGACGGCGCCGAGCATCTCAAGGTCGGCGACCGCGATCGCGATCGGCTGCGAGAGCGGGCGGTGCTTCGAGTCGTAGACCGAGCGGATCGCCTCGTCCGAGAGAGCGTCGGCCCCGAGGCCGTAGACGGTCTCGGTCGGGTAGACCACCAGGCCGTCGTGCATCAGCACCTGGACGGCCCGCTCCACCTGGTCCATCACGCCACCTCAACCGGAGCCAGGAGGCCGGGCATCAGAATCGCCTCCCCCTGACCCGCTCGATGTTGAACCGCCCCTTGCTCGAGACATGCATCACCGCGAAGACGCCGGCCTGGATCGGATCGGTCACCACCAGGTCCGCATGATCAGGCACGCTGCCGGCCATGTTCAGGGCGATCACCGGGATCCCGGCCTCCCGGACCCGGTCCACCGCGACCGAGACATCGCCGCCCATCAGGGAGCCGGCCAGCACCAGGATCGAGGCCCGGGGCAGGCGAGCCACCGCGTCGACGGCGACCGAGAGGCTCTCCTCCCCGACGAGCGGGATCGTATCGACCGAGATCCGCTCGCCCCGGATGTTGTGCCGGTCCGCCTCGTTCACGGCGCCGAGTGCGACCTGGGCGACCTGCGCCCCGCCGCCGATGATGATGACGCGCGAGCCGTAGATCATGGAGAAGGGGTCGCACGCGGTCGCCGAGCAGACGGACGGGACCCGGCAGAGGTCGGCGATCAGCGACCCGGGGTCGACCGCCTCCTCGTACTCGAAGTAGAGCTCGCCCAGGCCCGCCATCGGACCCGAGTCGAAGGTCTCGTGGTGGATCATCAGGATATTGGCACCGTGATCGGCCACCACCGTCGCGATATCCCGAAGCACCCCCTTCTGGTTCTCCGCGATCAGGCGGATGGCGTGGAGCGGCGCGTCCCCATCGGTCATTTCACGATCAGGTGGACGGGGATCGGCATTCAGGCTTGTGGTGGAGGGCCGGAGAGAAAAGAGATGGGATGGGTTCAGGCCAGCATCACCGGGTCTTCTGCCGGCACGGCACTGTCGTAGACGAGGGTGACGTACCGGGCGACGAAGATCGAGAGCGCCGGTGAGAGGGCGACGAAGAGGATGAACCCGATGCCGAGCGTGAGCACCCCGACGAGCATCATCACGAAGACGAACGCCAGGATAGCGATGTAGAGCGCGATCAGCGCGATGATGTACGAGCCCCAGCCGATCCGGCCGATATGGTCGAGGATCGCCTGGAAGTTGAACGCCTCGCCGAACGAGTCGGTGCGGGCGAACCGCACCGAGGCGATGAGCGAGACGAGCGAGATCGCGATCGAGAGGACAAGCTGGAGAATCGAGAGCACGGCGAAGATGAGCATCGCGGCGCCGCCCGCCGTCCCGTCGATCGACCCCTCGGGTCCGGAGACGACGGAGGCGGGGATGAAGAACGCCAGGTTGAGCGCGATCGAGATGATGATCACCGGGATCGCGTACACGAGCTGGACAACGAAGAGCTTGATCCCGTCGATAAAGACCTGGATCCAGTCCTGGGGGTCGGGCGGCGTCCTCTCGCCGCGGTAGACAAGGAGCGTGTATCCAAGCATGATCGGGAAGACGATCGTGCCGATGAGCAGTATCAGCCAGCGGAGCCACTTTCCAAGGAGCGCCGCCTTCGTGTACTCGAAGGCGTCGCCGAGCGTCGTGCCGATCTCCATCGATAGAAACCTCGTGAGAACTCTCGACGAGTGACTACTTGAGGGTGACGAAAAACTCCTTAAAAAAGGGGGGGGATCAGTTCGGCGCTGTGACGCTGTCGTAGATCTGCGTGATGTACCGGGACGCGAAGATCGAGAAAGCCGGCGCCAGGATGATCGTAAGGATCCAGCCCAGGATCGGGATCACCCCAAGGACTGCGTTCACCACACCGATGACCACCATCAGGATCACCAGGGCGATCACGTAGGGCCCCCAGCCGATCCGGCCGATGTGCTCCAGGATCGCCCTGAAGTTGAACGCCTCGCCGAACGAGTCGGTGCGGGCGAACCGGACGCCTGCGATCGTGGAGAAGAGCGCGATGATGATCGCGACCACGAACATGATCAGGCCGCCGACGAACAGTCCCCCCGCCCCCGCGGCAGCCGCCGCATCGGATCCGGACATCAGCAGGGCGGCAGAGCTGCCCATGAAGATCACACCGACAATGATCACCGGGATCGCCCAGATCAGCTGGACGATGAAGAGCTTGATCCCGTCCACGAAGAGCCCGACCAGGTCGTCTGTTTCGGGGGGCGTCCGGGCACCGCGGTAGATCCGGAGCCCGTAGCCCGCCAGGATCGGGAAGATGATCGTCCCGATGATCAGGATCAGCCACCGCATGTAGTTGTCGAGGAGCGCCGCCTTGACATAATCAAGGGCGTCGCCAAGCATCGTGCCATAGTCCATTTGAGAGTCGCCTCACCAGATCCTTGACTACAAAGTATTTATAGGATGACGTCAGCCCGCCACTTACCGACCTCGGGGTCGCCCACCCTACCGCCGTGATTTTGAAAAACCGCTCGGAGAAATGCTCTGACCGGAGAGATCTGCCGACCGCCTTTATCCGGGGTGAAGTCCCACCCGTACTCATGGCCGGCCCGGTCGACCTCGCGGAACGTACCGACGAGCTCCGCCGCCGGCTCATCGACCATGGATACCGCTCCTCGGAGCCGGTCACGATCCAGCACGGGGTGCAGTTCCGGGTCGGCGATGGAGGCGTGGTCCGGCTCTACGGACGGAAGGACGGGAGGATCACGGTCGATGCCTCGCAGGTCCGCGACCCCGCCCTCCGTCTCCTGGTGCAGGGGACCGCGGCGTCTGCAGCGGGCGAGTCGGCCGCCGGCCTGCTCGAGCGCTGGCCCCAGGTGGGGGCAGATGAGTCGGGCAAGGGCGACTATTTCGGCCCCCTGGTCGCGGCGGCAGTCCGGGTCGACGCGTTCGAGGCCGCGGGCCTTGCCGCCCGGGGTGTGCGGGACTCCAAGACCGTCTCCGACGCCGAGGTCGGGCGGCTCGCCACCATGATCGCCCGGGAGTGCACCACCTCGGTCGAAGTGCTGATGCCTTCCGAGTACAACGCCCGGTACGCGGATCTCGCGGCACGGGGCCGAAACCTGAACGACCTCCTCGCCGGCCTCCATGCAGCCGCGATCGGGCGGGTCACGTCCGGGGGACCGGTCGGGGTCGTGGTCGTCGACCGGTTCTCGGCGACGCCCCGGATCGAGGCGGCGCTCGCCGCGTGCTGCCCGGGCGTTCCGGTCCTGACCGAGGTCGGGGCCGAGGAGCGGACCTCGGTCGCCGCCGCTTCGTGCCTGGCCCGCGCCTATTTTCTGGACGGGCTGGCCGCGCTCTCAGCAGAGATGGGGGTCACCCTCCCGAAGGGGGGCTCCTCACCGGCCGTCGTGCAGGCGGGCCGGCGGCTCGTCGAACGGTCCGGGCCCGATGTCCTCTCCCGGGTGGCGAAGGTCCACTTCCGAACGACCGCCCGGGTGTGGAAGGGCTGATATACCGGCACGACGAGAGAGATGCCGGGGAACCAGCAATGGATCGCTTCGAGGCCTTCACGGCCGCAAACCGCGGGCAGAAGCCCGCGGCCCGCGGTGCCGAGCTGGAGCGGCTCGCCGCCCAGTGCGCCTGCCCGGACTGCCCGACCTACAACGACTGCAGCGAGGGGGCGGGAGAATGCCTCTACTGCCTGGTCGGCCGCTCCTTCGGTTGCATGACCGAGAACCTGGGGTGCGCCTGCGCCGGGTGCACGGTCCACCGCGCCCTCGACCTCGAGTTCACGGAGTTCTGTATCCATGGGCCCGAGGCCGCCAGGCGGTACGAACGCACCCTCCCATGACGGAGCGCAGACCCCGCGGCCACGACGACCGCCGGGGGCCTCTGGCTCACCTGGTCGGCCTCGCTGCCTACCTGGTGGTCCTCTGGATCCTCTCCCTGATCGCGAACGCAAACCCGGCCTCCACCTGGTCCGGGATCGTCGCGTTCCTCATCGCCACGGTCTGGGTGGTGGTCGTCCTCACCGTTGCGAACCTGCTCGCCGACCTGGTGCTCGGTCTGCCGTTCCCGGTGAACCTGCCCGGTGTCCTCCTCCGGGCCGTCGCCGGCGCCGGGACCGCCTGGTACGTCGTCCAGATCCTCCTGGAGGTTGACCGGCTCTATGGTCTTGGGGTCTTCGTCCCGCTCGCCCCGCTCGCCCCGCTCCTCTACGTGGCCGTCTTCGTCCTCGTCCTCTCGGGAGAGACCCTGCGCCTCTTCACGCCCCGAACTCCACTCGACTGAACCCCGATGCCGGGTCCATCCGCCGCCTCGCCCCGAGGAGGAGCTCGAAGAGGACCACCTCGACCGTTGCGTAGACCCCGGCCTGTTCGCGGAGGCAGCCGATCGAGGTCGCGTCCGCCCTTCCTGTCGCCGCGTGGAGGTGCAGGACCGGCCGTCCCTCCTCGCGAAGGAGGGTGCCCGCCCCGAGGAGCTCGCGGCCGTCCTCGAAGGCGGTGAAGACCGGGACCGGGGGGAGGGCGAGGGCGGTCGGCCCCTGGGCCATCCGGCCGTTGGTGAGCGCCCCCAGGACGAGGACGGCCCCGACCTCCACCTCCTCGGCGTCGGCAAGCCCGGTGAGTGCAGCGAGAAGGTCCTCTCCGTGGTCAACGCGGGCAACAAAGACCCGACCAAGCGAGCCCGAGGTGTAGTCCATGAGGAGCGTGGGCCGGCCCGCGTCTTAACCCTCGTCCAGGGACGGCTCGAAGAGGACCTTGTCGACCCGGTTCCCGTCCATGTCCACGACCTCGAACCCGTGCCCGTCCCACCTGAACCGGTCGCCTGTCACCGGCGTCCGCTCCAGGTGCATCATCACGAACCCGCCGAGGGTCTGGTAGTACCCGCGGTCCTCCCCGGGGAGCGGCGGGAGATCGAACCGGTCGCGGAACTCCGCTACCGGAAGGAGACCATCCAGGAGCCAGGTGCCGTCTTCCCGCTGGACCGCCTCGGGCTCCTCGTCGCGCTCGTCCGGCAGGGTGCCGACGATCGCCTCGAGCAGGTCGTGGAGTGTCAGGAGCCCCTCGATCGAGCCGTACTCGTCGGTGACGAGCGCAACGTGGGTCGCCGCTGCACGGAACTGCTCCATCACCTTCAGGGCCGGGAGGGACTCGGGCAGGTAGAGGGGCTCGAAGAGCACCGGCTCGATCTCGATCGGAGCGCGGCCGCCCGCGGTCGATGCCCAGAGCGCCCGCACCGAGACCATCCCCTCGATATGGTCGAGATCACCCCGAAAGACCGGGAAGTAGGAGTGGGCCGTCTCGCGCATCCGCTCGAGGATCTCTTCGAGCGGGTCGTCCAGGTCGATCCCGACGATCTCGTGGCGAGGGGTCATCAGGGAGGCGACCCGGCGATCCGAGAGACGGAAGACCCGATCCACGAGTTCCTGCTCCTCCTCGTCGAAGACGCCGGCGCTCGTCCCCTCTTCGAGCATCATCCGGACCTCCTCCTCGGTGACGATCGGGCCGGCCTGCTCCCGGACCCCGATCAGCCGCAGGACCATCTCGGTCGAAGCGGAGAGGACACGGACGAGCGGCGCCGCGATGACCGAGAGGAGGCTCATGGGCCGCGCGATCCGGGCGGCTATCGGCTCGGGGTCGTTGAGCGCGAGCCTTTTTGGCACAATCTCGCCGATCACCAGGGTGAGATAGGTGATCAGTACGACGACAAGGGCGAGCGCAAGCGTGGGGGCGTAGGGGGCGAGCGCCGGCACCCGGGCGATCACCTCCGCCAGGATGGAGGCGAACGCAGCGCCGCCGTAGGCGCCCGAGAGGACTCCGATCACGGTGATCCCGATCTGGACCGTCGAGAGGAACCGGTTCGGCTCCGCGGCGAGGTCGAGCGCGGCCGCCGCACCCGGGTCACCCTCCTCGGCCAGGGCCTGGAGCCGATGGCGACGTGCCGAGACGATGGCAAACTCGGACATCGAGAAGAGGCCGTTCGCCAGGATCAGAAGGCCGATCACGGCGGCCTCAACCACTCCAGCGATCGCTACCGCCTCCCGGCCCGTGGCGTCACAGTGCAGATGAAGTGGACGTGGCCGGTAATAAGGTTTCCAGGAGGGGAGACGGGGCGCTCACCGCCCAGGGGGGAACCCGACGCGTGCGGTGCGGGTCAGTCCCGCTTGACCGGCAGGTAAACACCGTCCGCCTCCTCGACGAAGAGGACGGCCCGGCCCTGGAACGGGCAGGGCTTCGGCGCCCGGCGGTCCTGGCCGGCGATCCGGCCGGACCGGACCGGACGGCCGTCGGGGGTGAGCACCAGGTCGACGCCGGCATCGAGGACGGCCTCGACGGTGCAGTCTCCGACGAGGTCGCGGACCCGGCCGAGCGCCAGGTACCGGCCGTCGCACCCGGTGGCGGCGAGGCCGATCCCGGCGAGCGCCCCGATAACGCCGTCCCCGGTCCCACCGAGCGGCTCCAGAAAGACCCCCGCGTTCCGGGCGGTCCGGACCGCCCGTTCCCGGGTCAGCACGCACCGTTTCGCGTCCTGGCCGAACGCGATCACCGCGGGCGAGACCGCGCCGGCCACAACGCCTGCGAGGCCGGGGTCCGAGCCCTCGATGAACCCGTCCCGCATGACACCGCGGGCGAGATCGAGCACCCCGTCGAGCTCCCCGGGCCCGGCCCCGACGTGGACGACGGCGCAGGAGTTGTGCGAGGTGTACGGGATCGCCGGGTCGAGCAGGAGCTGGTGCCGGGTGACCCCAGCGACCGGGTGGCAAGCCGCGATGGCGTCGGCGACGGCGCGGGCAAGGCGGCCCGTGCCCCGAGTCCCGGGCATATCGGTGTCATCGAGCGCGATGAACAGCGTCACAGTGCGAAAGGGTGGGAGCGGACCGGTCATTAAGGGATGGGAGAGAAGCGTCGACGGTTGTCGGTTCGCAAACCCTTTTCCCGTCGTCGGGCCCACGAAGACGAGATGGCCGACGATTACGTCCGTGTCACCTGCCATGCCTGCGAGGGCGCGGGGTGCACCTACTGCGACCGCCGGGGCTGGGTCGAGGTCCGGCCGCCCGCGACCGCCTGCCCGACCTGCGAGGGCGACTGCTGCATCTACTGCGGGTATACCGGCTGGGCCGGCCTGAGGCCCAAGTACGACGACCCCGAGGCCCCGTCGTCCTGCCACGCCCCGTGATGTGAGGGGCCGGGCACGGCGATATTTATCCCCGCGGCCGGCAGAGCTCTTGCACGATGCCCGTTGTCACGATCCAGATGTCCAGTGGTAAGAGCCTCGAGCAGAAGCGGCAGATCGTCGAGGAGTTCACGGACACGCTCGTCCGGACGCTCAAGGTCGATCCGTCGATGATCACGATCCTGATCCAGGAGCTCTCCAGGGAGAACATCGGTAAAACCGGCAGCCTCCTCTCCGAGAGCTGACGGGGCTCAGGACACAGTGGGCAGGCCGTCGTCCTGCTCGACTGGCCCCCCGACCGGTGCGGTACAGGTCCGCCCGGCCACGTACTCCGCGAGGTTCGTCGCATCCACGACGGTCCAGGGAGTGTGCAGGACCGGCGGGAGCCGCTCCCCGGCCCGGTATCTCTCTATCTGCTCGACGAGCACCTCGCCCATCCTCCCGGGATAGACCCCGAGCGTGGCCGTAACGCGGCCGTCGCGTACCAGTTCGAGGGTCGGCGGATTGCCATCAATCCCGAGGACCAGCACGTCCCGGTTGGGCACGCGCCCACTCTTCTCGATCGCCGCAACCGCCCCGATCGCCATCTCGTCCGCGGTCGCGTAGAAGACCGAGAGGTTCGGGTGGTCTGCAAGGGCACGGGCGGCGACCGCCTCGCCCTGGCTCCGGAGGCAGTTTGCCGTCTCCTCCCCGACGACCGTGACCAGTGGCGAGCCGGCAAGGCCGGCGAGGTATCCATCGGTCCGGCGGTTCGTATGGAAACCGGGGACGCCGCGGAGGATGAAGACCTCGCCCCCGGCCCTATCGAGGGTCGTGTGCTGCCTGGACGCGAGCAGGCGGCAGGTGTAGTTCCCGAGCGCGGCTGCCCCGCCGAACTGGTCGTACCCGATGTATTCGACGACCTCACCGGACGGGACCGGGGTGATCAGGTTGAACATGAAGACCGGCACGCCGGCCCCGTTTGCCGCCCGAACCGACGCCACGATCGCCGAGCCGTTGATCGGCGAGACCGCGACCGCGTCCGCGCCGGCGGTGAGGCGAGTGTTCATGAGCCGGGCCTGGGCAGCATGGTCCGTCTCGGTCTCGGGTGCGACGACCTCGACCGCCCATCCTTTCGTCCGGGCGCCCTCGATCGTCCCGTTCACGAGCGCGTGGTAGAACGGGCTCGTCATCGCGGGCGGGATGACGGCGAGCGCGAACGAGCCGTTCGGAACCGGCGTCGCGTTCGACGAAGGGGAGGTCATGCACCCGGTCCCCAGCAGGGCGAGCAGGACGAGCGCGATCAGGACGAGGCGCTTCATGGAGAGATGATCGCCGCCGTTGGGGATGAGCCTGCCGAAAGACCTGTCTCTCTCGGCGACGAGGACTCTGCATGACAGGGATACAGGGCCTCTCCCACGTCGCGCTCGCGACGGGAGACATGGACGCCACGATCCGGTTCTGGCGGGACCTGCTCGGCTGCCGGCTCGTGGGCCGGCTCGGGCGCCCGGGACAGCGGGCGTACTTCTTCGACGCGGGCCGGGGCACACTTGTCGGATTCTTCGAATGGCCCGGCACCACACCGGTGCCCGAGAAGGAGGCGGGAGTTCCCGTCGCCGGGCCGTTCGCCTACGACCACGTCGCCCTCGGAGTCGGATCGCTCGACGACCTCTTTCGTCTCAAGGACCGGTGCGCTGCTGCAGGCCTTCCCGCTTCGGACGTGACCGACCACGGGTTCCTCTACTCCGTCTACCTCCACGACCCGAACGGGGTCACGGTGGAGTGCTGCTGTCCGGCACGGGGGGTCGACCTCGCCGCGGCACCAGTCGCGGTCGAGAAGGACCCGACCCCGGTGGCCGAAGAAGGGACCGGGCCGAACCCCTCGGCATGGCCATCGGCGACCGCCCGGCGCGAGTGGCCGGTCGTCCCGGGCACCGGGTACCGGGCCTTCGTCCGGTGATCGATCGTCCTGGCCGATCTGGGTCGGGGGGTCAGTCTCCGTCCCCGGACCGGAAGGCTCCCGGCGGCACGACAAGCTCGAACCGGGCGCCCCTGCCGGGGACCCCGGTCTCCCGGATCGTGATGCCGGTCAGGGCAAGGATCTCCCGGGCCAGGAAAAGCCCGAGCCCCGTATGCTTCCCGACGCCCCGTTCGAAGACCGCCTCCTTCTCCTCCTCCGGGATGCCCGTGCCATCGTCCTCGAAGACGACGACGAGGCCCTCGTCCGTCTCGTCCGCCCCGACGTGGACCCGTGAGACCGCGGGGCCGCCGTGACGGACCGAGTTGTCCAGGAGGTTCGAGAAGACGTGCCCGAGCATCAGGTCCGCGAAGACCTCGAACCCGCCGGTCTCGCCGGCCAGAACCACGCCCACGGGGACCCGCAGGTCCGAGACGATGCCGGCGAGCGGTTGCCACTCGGGGTCCCGGGAGCCGAGATGCTCGAAGAGCCCGGTGAACTCGATCTGCTCCTGGATCCGCCGCGTGGTCGCCTTCAGCCGTTCCAGGACGGCCAGCTGGACCGGGTCGGGGGTCTGGTCCTGCGCCAGGGAGAGGTACCCGAGCATCACCATCACGTTGTTGCGGATGTCGTGCCGGGTGATGCTCGCCAGCAGGCCCAGCTGCCGGTTTGCCGTCCGGAGCGCGTTCTCGGCGAGCCGTCGCTCGGTGATGTCCTCGATCACCGGGATCAGGAGCGTGACCCGTCCCTGGTCGTCCAGGATCGGGAAGACGGTGACCAGCCCCCAGACGACCCGCCCGTCCCGTGCCAGGTAGCGCTTCTCAAGCTGGAAGAACGGGATCTCTCTCGCGAGGAGCCGCCGGGTCTCGGCGAGACCGACCGGGATGTCGTCCGGGTGGGTGATCGACGAGAACTCCCGCCCGATCAGTTCCTCGCCGGGGTACCCGAGCATCCTCGAGAAGGCCGGGTTGACCTCCTGGAACCGGAAATCGGTCCCGACCAGGGCGATCCCGAGCGGGATCCTCTCAACGAGCCGCCGGAAACGCTCCTCGCTCGCCCGAAGCGCCTCGGCAGCACGCACCTGGTCCGTGATCTCCAGGGCGACGGAGCCGATCCGGACCCCCCGGGTGGTCGGAATCAAGAAGACCGTCTGCCGGACGATGATGCGGGTGCCGTCCGCCCGCTCCACCTCGATCTCTCGCGGCCCGAGGAAGGGTGCCTCCCCGGAACGAAAGACGTTCTGAACGACCTCCTCGAGCCGGGCGCGCTCCCTCTCGGTCCGCCGTTCGGACGGGAGGCACCGAAACGACATCTCCCCGGAGGGCATCCCGATCGCCTCGTTTCTCCCGAGACCCGAGATCCGCTCCGCGGCCGGGTTCCACTCGATGATCCGCCCCTCCTCGTCCGTGATGAAGACCGCCTCGGCCATCGAGTCGAAGAACGAGCGGAGCCGCCGCTCGCTCTCGCGGACCAGCTCCACGGCCCGGTTCTGCTCGGTGACGTCGACGACAAGCGTCAGCACCGCCGGACGGTCCTCGAGCAGGATCGGGATCGCGCTCAGCAGGCCCTCTCGTGCCTCTCCGCCGACCCGTTCGAAGGTGATGGGGAGGTTATCGACGCCCCCCCGGCTCGCGATCTCCTGACTCAGCGAGTCGGAGATGTCAGGGTTCACAAGCCCCATCTCGGCCGCACCCTTCCCGATCGCCTCCTCGACGGGGACCCCGGTGATCCGTTCGAACGCGGGGTTTGCCGCGAGGCAGAGCTTGCCGTGCACGTCCGAGAGGGTCAACGCGACCGGGGCGTGATCGAAGATTGCGCGGAACCGTGCCTCACTCTCCCGGAGCTGCCGCTCCCGGCGGACCAGGCGCTCGAGCTGCTCCCGGAGCTCCTCCTCCCTTTCCGCCAGCCCCTCGTTCGCCTCGCGGAGCCGTTCCTGGGCCTCTCGCAGCCCCGTGATGTCGTGGGCGATCAGCTGGACCCCGGCCAGGTGCCCGTCCTCCACGATCGGGGTCCCGTGGAACTCCAGGACCAGGGACCGTCCGTCCCCTGCCCGGTAGACGACCTCGAGTGGGCCGGTCGGCTCCAGCGCCCGGCTCCTCTCCATCGCCTCCGCGATCCGCACCCGGTCCTCGGGACGGAGCCGGTCAAGAGGAAGGGGTCCGCCCAGGAACGGGGCGGCACTGGCGCCGCTGATCATCTCGAACGAGGGGGAGATGTAAGAGAGGTTGAAGTTACGGTCGAGGACGAAGACAAGGTCCCGGATCCGCTCCGTGATCCCACGGTACCGCTCCTCGCTCTGGCGCAGGGCCTCCTCGACCTGTCGCCGTCCGGAGAGGTCGTTCATCGTGCCGACCATTCGTCGGGCCCGGCCCTCGGCATCCGTGATGAACGCCCCCAGGTCTTCGACCGGGATGTAGGTGCCGTCCGCCCTCCGGAACCGGTACTCAACCCAGAAGTCGTCGCCTCGGGCGATCGCATCCTCGAGCGCCGTCGTCACCCGGGCGCGGTCGTCCGGGTGGATCCGCGCCTCCCACCCGGCGATCCCGACCGCCTGGAACGCCTCCGGGGTCTCGCCGGTCACCCTCTCGACCGGGCCGGACCAGCGGATCGCCCCGCTCTCGATGTCAAGGTCGTAGACCAGGTGACCGGAGCACTCCGAGACGAGACGGTACCGCTCCTCGGACTCCCGGAGCGACGCCTCCGCCCGCTTGCCCTTCAGGACCTGCCAGAGGCCCTGCATCAGGAGCGAGAGCTCGGAGACGTCATTCTCGGTGTAGTCGACCTCCTTGTTCGCGACGCCGGCGACCATCACCACCCGGTCGCCCTCCATGACGGGGACGCTCATGTGCCGCCGAATCGGCGGGTGACCCTCCGGGTACCCCCGCTTCTTCGGATTCGGCGCCGCGTAGTCGTTGGTGATGACGGGTCGACGCTGCCGTACCGGCTCGCCCCAGAGCCCCGTCGATGTCGTCCGATACACGAGCGACTTCGTCCTGGTGGCGCACATCTCCATCGCCGTGCGGGACCAGGCATGCATCACCAGTTCGCTCTCGTCCTCGTTCAGGAAGGCCAGGTAGCCGAGCGGGCTCTCCGTGACGATGCCGGAGCCCTCGATCGCGTACGCGAGAAGCGCGTGTTCGGACTGTCCAGCCCTCTCGTAGAAGCCGAGCATGAACCGGAGGCGGGCCTCCCGGAGGCGCAGCGCCTGTTCCGCTTCCCACTCGGCCGTCACGTCGCGGCCGACGACCTGGTACTCCTCCGCCTGCCCATTGTCCCCGAAGAGCGCCCTGACCGAGAAGAGGACGTGATGCATCCTCCCGTCCCGGCCGAGAGCAGTCAGTTCGTGGACACGGATCGGGCTACCCGGGGAGAGAGATGAGAGGAACGATGGGAGACCGGCCGGATCCGCGGCCCAGATCACGTCGTTGATCTTCTGGCCAACAACCTCGCCAGGCCCGCGGAACCCCTCGACATGCGCCCGAAACGCCCGGTTCGCGAACGTGATCGTCCCGTCGTGGGTGAACCGGGCGATCAGTTCCACCTGGTCGTCGACGACGGAGCGGTACCGCTCCTCGCTCCTTCTCAACCGCTCCTCTGCCTCGCGGCGGTGGATCGCCTGCAGGACCCCGTGCTCCAGCTCGGCGTACTGGACGGACGGTTCACCCCCCTTCTGAATATAAAAGTCCACACCGTTGTTGATGGCGGCGATCGCAACCTCCTCGCGCCCCCGACCGGTGAAGAGGACGAACGGGACCTGGCCGAAGCGGTGCCGGACCTCTTTCAGGAACCCGATCCCGTCCATCCCGGGCATCTGGAAGTCGGAGATGACGGCGTCGAACCGTCCGCCGGCGAGCGCTGCAAGGCCTTCGGCAGCCGAGATCCGGGTCTCCACGCCGAGCTGCTCGCTCGTCTCCAGGTAGAGCCGACCGATCTCGAGAAGGGCGGGCTCGTCGTCAACGTAGAGGACCCGGTACATGGAGGCAACCCAGTAGTAGCATACTCATGCCCTTGGTATTTAACAGCAGGGGATCGAGACCCGGCTCATGCCGGGCCCGATCGCTTCCCCGTGACCGCAACGGGGTCGAGCCGGACCACGACGGTGGCCGCGAGGGACTCCGGGGAGAACACCCCCAGGTCCTCACCCGCGTACTTCCGGGCGAAAGCGCCGAGCGCCAGCCGTTTCTCCATCGATTCCTCGACCATCGTGCAGGTCCCCATGCCGGCGACCGAGCGGTAGCGCATCCCGTGAGCACAGGCGGTCTCTCCCGCCACCACCGCGGCGTCGACGACGGCGACGAACCCGGCGCGGGGGTTCCGGCCGAGCAGGTCGAGCTTCTTTCCCTCCTGTGCCATGTGAAGGTAGAGCGCCCCGTTCATCCTGACGAAGCAGAGAGGGACGGTGTACGGCGCGGGGTCGTCGTGGAGGGCGAGGACCAGGTACGGGGCTGCGTCGATGACCTCGTTCCACCAGCGCGGGTCGGTCACCTCCCTGTCGGAGCGGCGCATCAGCCGCCTCGCGGGCCCGGGGGCTTCGTCCAGCCGAACATGGGCATGGTGTGGGTACCGGACGCGAAGTAACTTTCGCGGGATTCCGGGTCCCGGAGCGCACCTTGATGCCATCGGGGGCCGCACGGTTCTACTGCATGGGCACGGGCGACGTAACGGCTGACCCGGAGAGGCGGGCGACCTTCCGGTTTGCCCACCTGGCGGACCTCCACATCGGGGCCTGGCGCGAGCGGCCGCTTGCCGAGGCCGCCGTGCAGGCCTTCCGCGACGCGATCGAGCGCTGCATCGCCGAGCAGGTCGACTTCATCGTCCTGGCGGGCGACCTCTTCGACTCGCCCCTGCCCGGGATGGACTTCGTCTGCGCGACCGCCGAGCTCCTCTGCCGGGTCCGGGACGCCGGCATCCCGACCTACGTCACCTACGGCTCGCACGACTACAGCCCGACCTCGAGCTCGGTGATCGACGTGCTGGAGGCGGCAGGGCTGTTCACCAGGCTGCCCGGCCCCGACAGGGTGGGGGAGGGCGATGGGGCGCTCCTCCGGCCCCGCTTTCTGGTCGACGCCGGCACCAACGCGAAGCTTGCAGGCCTGCCGGGCCGGCAGCGTTCGCTCGAACGGGAGTGGTACGAGCGGCTCGACCACGACCACCTCGAGGCCGAGCCGGGGTTCAAGGTCTTCGTCTTTCACTCGGCGATCACGGAGGTGCTCCCCGAACACGAACGTTATGCCGAGTCGATGCCCCTCGCCCGGCTCCCCCCGGGCTTCGACTACTACGCGGGCGGCCACGTCCACGCCCGGATCGAGGCGCGGTCTGGCGGAGGACGCGGGATCGTCGCCTACCCCGGCCCGCTCCTGGGCTACCAGTACGGCGACCTCGAGCGCGCCGCCGACACCCCGCGCGGTTTCTTCATCGTGACCGTGGACGGAGGGGGGGTCGCCGGCCTCGAGTTCGTCGAGGTGCCGCTCCCGCCGGTCGTGGTGTACGCCATCGACGCCGGTGGGCGCACCCCGGGAGAGGTCGGCGCCCTCCTCGACCAAGCAGTGGAGGAACAGGACCACGCCGGAGCGATCGTGCTGCTCCGGGTGCGCGGCACCCTCGCCTCGGGCGAGCCGCACGAGGTCCCGTTCGGCGCGGCGCGGGCCGCGCTCGAGGAGCAGGGGGCGCTCTGCATCAGGCTGAGCCGCGCCGGCCTTGCCGGGCCGCGCGAACACCGCCCCGTCGGCGCTGGCGGATCCAAGGAGGAGATCGAGGCGCGTGTCCTTGCGGCGCACTGCGCGGGCTATCGCCCCGGCACGGCGCTGGACGACCCGGCCCTCGCCGCCGAGCTCGGAGCGCTCCTCGAGAACGATGCAGGGGCCAGGACGGCCCGCCGCCTCCTCGAGGCCGTCGCGATCGAGCCGGCCGAACACGAAAGCCTCCGTGCCTTCGCGCCCCGGGTCCGGGGGCGAGCCCGCGAGGTCCTGCCCGAGCTCCGGGAGGGCTGAATGCGCCTCGTCTCGCTCGCCCTCTCCAATATCCGCTCGTACGGCGAGGAGGAGACCATCGTCGAGTTCCCGCCGGGGGTGACCCTCTTCTGGGGCGATATCGGGAGCGGGAAGTCGACCATCCTGGCCGCGATCGAGTTCGGGCTCTTCGGCCTCGGCGATATCAAGAACACGCACCTCCTCCGTCACGGGGCGCGGCGGGGCGACGTGACGGTCCGGTTCGCGGTCGATGGGACCGAGTTCGCCGTCCACCGGGCGGTCCAGCGGCGCACCCGGCGCAGGGATGGTGAGCCAGGCCCCGTCGAGCAGGTCGACGGCTGGTTCGAGGAGGATGGTGCCCGGACCCCGTACTCGACGACCGAACTGAAAGCCCGCGTCCTCGCGGTGCTCGGGTTCAACGAGCGGCCGGACCCGAAGGCGGGATCACGGATCTACCGGTACGCGGTCTACACCCCGCAGGAGGAGATGAAGCAGGTGCTCGTCCTGGGGCGCGAGGAGCGGCTCGACATCCTCCGGCGGGCCTTCGGCCTGGAGCAGTACCGCTGGGCCCGGCGGAACATCGACGAGCACCTGGTCCGCGGCATGATCGCCCCCGAGCAGGGGGTGCTCGCCGGCCTCGCCTCCGGACTCTCCGCGGCCATGGAGGAGGAGGGTCGGCTCAACGAGGATCTGGCACGGCTCGGCGAGGAGACGGTGGGGGTCGAGGAGGCCTGCAGGCAGATCAACCAGGAGTGTACCCGGCTCGAGGAGGCGATCGGACCGCTCGCCGGGGCACGCCCGGAGCGGGACCAGGTCGCGGGCGAGCACCGGTCTCTCGGGCAGGTGCTGGCGCGGGACCAGGTCGAGCTCGCCGGGGTGGACGGGGCGATCCAGAGCCTGGAACAGGCTGCTATCCTTCAGGGAGCGGAGGAGGAGGGCCGGTTCGAACGGCTTGCCGCGCAGTACGCGGAATGGGAACGGCTCAACCGGGAGCGGGCGGGCGTTCGCGCCGCCGCCGATCGGTTTCGAGCCCTCGACGATGAACGCCGGGAGCTCGTCGGGGCGATTGAGCGGGAGCGGGAACGGCTGGCGGGGTCGCTCGACACCCTCCAGGGCCGGCTCGACGGGGCCGGCGCCGCCGAAACGCTCGCGGCCCTGGAGGCGGAGGCGACCCGCCTGGAGGCAGAGGAGCGGTGCCTTTTCGAGGCGCTCGCTCCCGGGGACGGTCTGGCCGAGGAGACCGCGCTCTTCCGCGAGATGCGGGGGCGCGTGATCGCCGAGCGCGGGTTGGCAGAGAGCGAGAGAAGCCGGGTCGAGGCCGGATGGGAGGCGATCGCCTCGATCGGGGTCGGGGCCCCCTGCCCGACCTGCCGCCAGACCCTCGGCGAAGACCACCTGGAACAGGTCCGCGACGGTGCGATCGCGGAGGCGAGCCGGCTCGAGGCGCGGGCAGCCGACTGTGCCGAGACCCTCCGGCTCCTCGACCGGGACCTCGCGGCCCTGGACGAGCGGCAGCGCGAGTGCGAGCGGGTCCAGCAGGCCCTTCGCGACGTTCAGGCGGAGAAGGACCGACTCGAAGGTCGGCGGCGCGAACTGGAACGGAGAGCGGACGAGGCGGCCCGCGCCCGGGAGGAGTGCGCGTTGCTCGCTCACCGGCTCGAGTCCGGTGCGTACGGCATCGGGGAGCGGAACCGCCTCGTTCAGGTGGAGGCCGACCTGGAGACGGCCCGCACGGACGCCGACCGGTTCGCCGAGTGCGAGGCAGCGATCGGGCGGTGCGAGGCGGCGGGGGTCGTGGAGGCGTACCGAGCCGCCGCCCGCGCACGGGAGGAGGGGCTGGAGGCGGCGCGGCGCCTCGCCGGACGCCGGGAAGAACGGGAGCGTATCGCTCTTCGGGTCCGTGAGCGGGAGGTCGACCTTTCCGCCCTCGAACGCGATCTCGGGCGGCTCGGCGAGGCGGTAGCGCGCCTCGAGGCTCTCGAGGAGGAGCTCGACCGGGCCCGACAGCGGGAGGAGGAGGCCAGGACGGAGTGTATCCGGGTCCGGGTCGAGCGGGGCCGTCTCGAAGAGCGGCTCGTTGCTGTCCGGGCCGAGCGCGAGCGCCTGGAGGAGATCGAGCGCCGGCGCCGGTACCTCGGCGAGGTCCAGCGGTGGCTCCTCGGCCACGTCGTGCCGGCGATCGTCGAGATCGAGACCGGGGTGCTGGACAGCATTCGGGACCGCTTCGAGGGGCTCTTCGCGGACTGGTTCGCCCGGCTCGTCGAGGCCGACGACCTCCACGTCACGGTGGACGCTTCCTTCTCACCCGTCATCCAGTCGGGCGGGTACGAGCTCGAGCCCGAGACCCTCTCGGGTGGGGAGCGGACGAGCCTGGCGCTCGCCTATCGCCTCGCCCTGAATACCATGGTGCGGCAGGAGGCGGGGATCACCCGCGAGAGCCTCCTGGTCCTGGACGAGCCGACCGACGGGTTCTCGTCCCAGCAGCTCAACCGGCTCCGGGAGGTCCTGGCGGAGACGGGGTGCGACCAGACGATCATCGTCTCGCACGAGCAGGAGCTCGAAGGGGTCGCCGACGCCGTCTACGGCGTGACAAAGGAGAGCCGCGGGTCGCGGGTCGTCCACCTCTGACAGGGCATCTCAGGGCCGGGTGGCCAGGACCAGGTAGTGATAGGGGCCCGAGGGCGCGATCGACTCGACAACAAAGCCGGCCGCGCGGACCAACCCTGCAGCCTCCTCCTCGCTGAACCGGATCTCGACCGGCGGCCCGACCAGGTCGCCGCCCGAGAGGGTCTCCTCTTTCCTCCAGTCGATGCTGGCGAGCCGCCCGCCGGGCTTCAGCGTGGTCATCGCGTTCTGGAGGGCGACAGCCGGGTCGGCGAAGTCGTGGAGACAGTTGCCGTAGAAGACGAGGTCGGCGCAGCCCTCGCAGACCGCGAGCTCCTCCGCCGTGATCGCCCGGATGCGGATGTTCTCCAGCCCCTCCTCCTCGGCCTGCTCGTGGAGACGGGTCAGCCGTTCGACCGACGGGTCGACCGCATAGACGACCCCGCGGGACCCGACCCGCCGCGCGATCGGGAGGGTGAAGTAGCCGTCGCCGGAACCGACGTCGGCCACGATGCCCCGGGGGGCCACACCAACCGTGTCCAGGACCGCCTCGGGATCCTGCCACCGTCTCCGCTCCGTATCGTCACGGTGCTCCATCATCCACGTAAGCTCGACAACGACCCATATCAAGGTGCTGGCGCCCATTGATGCAGTTTCATATACACGAAACACCACACCTGGACTACGATGGGCAGCACTCCGGACTACGTCCACGGCTACTCGGCCACAGAGGAGCAGCGTCTCTCCGACCAGGCCGGAACCCTCGCGACGCTCCTCCACCGGGACACCCGGTTCCCGCCGGGCTCCCTCGTGCTCGAGGCGGGGTGCGGCACCGGCGCCCAGACCGCGTTCGTGGCCGCTGCGAGCCCGGGGGCACGCCTGGTCTCGGTCGACCGTTCGGCCCCATCACTCCGCGCCGCCCGGTCCCGGGCGCTCGGGACCGACCTTCTCCGCGGTGATATCGACGCCCTGCCGTTCCGGGACGGGTCCTTCGACCACGTCTTCGTCTGCTTCGTCCTCGAGCACCTCACCGACCCGCCGGGGGCGCTCGACCGCCTCCGCCGGCTCCTCCGACCCGGCGGCACCTGCAACGTGATCGAGGGCGACCACGGCTCCTGTTACTACCATCCCGAGACGCCCGAGGCGGCGGAGGCGTGGTGGGCCCTCGTCCGCGCCCAGGCGGCTGTAGGCGGAGACGCCCTGGTCGGCCGGCGGCTCTACCCGCTCCTCGCTGAGGCCGGCTTCCAGGAGGTGACGGTCTCGCCGCGCATGGTCTATGCGGACGAAAGCCGGCCGGGAATCCAGGAGGGGTTCGTCCAGAAGACGATCGTCCCGATGGTGGAGGGGGCGCGTGAGCGGGCGATCGGACTCGGGCTCATCGAGCCGGGAACCTTCGACCGGGGGATCGCCGACCTTCGCCGGACCGGGCGGCCGGGCGGCACCTTCTGCTACACCTTCTTCCGGGCGACCGGGGTGAACCCGGGCTGACGAACCCGGAGCAGGACGTCCACCCGGTCACGGGCCCGGCAACGGGGACGGCGAGTCCATCCCGCCGGTGGGGCCTTTGTCCGCCGCGGGGAGGGTGAAGAAGAAGGTGCTGCCCCGACCCGGTTCGGACTCCACCCAGGTCCGCCCCCCGTGGAGATCGACGATCCGGGCGACGAGGGCGAGGCCGATCCCGGTCCCCTCGTACTCGTCCCGGGTGTGGAGGCGCTGGAAGATCACGAAGATCCGGTCGAAGTACTCGGGCTCGATCCCGATCCCGTTGTCCTCCACCGCGAACCTCCAGGACCGGCCGTCCTGTTCCGCCGAGACGCGCACTCGCGGAGGTACGTCCTGGCGGCGGAACTTGAGCGCGTTGCTCAGCAGGTTGGCAAAGACCTGGCCGAGCTGGGTCGGGTCGGCCATCACCCGGGGCAGGGGACCGTGCTCGACGACCCCGCCGGAAGCCTCGATCGCCGGGGAGAGGTCCCGCAGCACCTCTTCGAAGACGGCCCCACTCTCGACGGGCCTGGGATTGCTTCCCCGCGTCGAGACCCGGGAGAGCTGGAGGAGGTCCTGGATCAGGGCCTGCATCCGGACGCCTGCCTCGACGATGAACCCGATGTACTCGTCCGCGTCGGGCCCGAGCCTCCCCCGGTACCGTCGCTGCAGGAGCTGGCTGAAGCTGACCACCGACCGGAGCGGCTCCTGGAGGTCGTGGCTCGAGACGTAGGCGAACCGCTCCAGCTCCTCGTTGGAGCGCCGGAGCCGTTCCGCCTGCGCCTCGAGGGCTGCCTCGGCCCGCTTCCGCCGGGTGATCTCGGAGAAGTAGAGGTTGACGTATCCCTGGTCGGGGATGGGCACCATCGCGATCGAATAGACGATGGGACCGCAGGAAGCCTCGAGTTCGCGCAGCACGCCCAGGTCGAGCGAGACGGCCACCTCCTCGCAGAGGTGGGGCGAGAACCGATCCCCCCGCCCGATCCCCCAGGCCTCGAGGACCGCCTCGCCGGCCGGGTTGGTGTAGAGGACCGACCCCGTCCCGTCGAGCCGCATCACCGGGAACGGGGACTCGGAGAGGAAGACGGCAGCCGAACCGAGCTCGGCCTCCTTCTGCTCGAGGGCTTCGAGGGACCGGCGGAGCCGGTCCTCGACCTCGGTTCGCTGGACGACCTCTACTTCGAGCTCGGCGCGCGAGGCGGTGAGGGCCCGCAGGTCGGCCGTCATGCGGTTGAAGGAGCGTCCGAGCTCGCCCAGCTCGTCGTCGCCGTGCGCCGGCAGGACGAAGGAGAGGTCGCCCGAGCCGACGGCCCGGGTCCCCTCCTGGAGGGTGGCGATCGAGGCGAGCACCTGTCGGAAGTTGAGCAGGTAACTCACGAGCAAAAACGCAGCGAAGACCGCGACGAGGGAGGAGACGAGGAGGGTGCTCTGCCGCTCCACGCTCTCCTGCTTGTCCTGGATCAGAACGACAAGGTCCAGGGTGTCCTGGACGAGTGCCCGGTTCACCTCCGCGACCTGGCTCCAGGCTGCCGGCACGCCCCCTGCTCCCGCACCATCGCCGGCAGCCACCTCCTCGAAGACGTCGCCGAGCCCCTTCCAGGACTCCTCGAGCGCCGAGCAGAGCGCCTGCTCCCGGGCTCCATCCGCGGAGAGGGACACGAGTGCCTTTCCGAACGCTGCGTGCTCCAGGCGCCACTGGGCGAGCTGGCGGTCGTCGCGCAGGAGGAGGTAGCTGGAGGAGAGGTCGCTCAGAAGGTGTGCCCTCGCGTGGAGGTCCTCGGCGAGGACCTCACGCTCCTCGATCCCGCCCATCCGGAACTCCGTCCCGACCACCGAGGCGGAGATGATCACCACGGCTAATCCGAAGACGAGCATGATGATCGTCAGCCGCGTCCTGATCTTCACGGTCCCGCGCCCACCGGGACTCCCCCCGGCAGCCGGCTATTGTCATCGCATGGGTATGGCTCTTGCCATTCGCATCGCTCCCCGGCTGCAATTCACAACCCTCAAATAACCGCCGGGCGATCCGTAGGCATGGATCAGAAAGAGATCATCGACTTCGCGAACGCGAACCCGGTCGCATGGATCGGCACCGTCGACGGGGACCAGCCCCGCGTGCGGGGGTTCGCGATGTGGTACGCGGACGAGACCGGGTTCTACTTCCACACGGGCGCGACGAAGGACATCTGCCGGCAGCTCCGGGCGAACCCGAAGGTCGAGCTCTGCTTTTACGACCCCGGGGACGGGCAGGGCGCAGGCCGGCAACTCAGGGTGGAGGGGACGGTGGAGTTCCTGGACGACCCGGCCCTGCGGGAGCGCCTCTACCAGGACCGCCCGTGGGTCCAATCGATCGTCGGCGAGAACGATGCCCTCCTCGCCATCTTCCGCCTCGCCCACGGCGCGGCCTGGTTCTGGACCATGGCCGTCAACATGCACGAGCGCGAACAGGAACGGGTCCGGTTCTAGGACCCATCCTCTCTTGTACCGGCGCTATCAGCCCATTCCAAGTTCCTCGTCGAGCCAGTCGAAGACCCGCTGGCTTCCGAGTGCCTGGGCGCCCGCCTGGCAGTGGAGCCCGGCCCCCTCGTCCGCGGTGAAGGTGAGAAGGGACCGGTTCGCGGGCGGCAGGGCGTCGTAGAGCCTTTTGGCCTGGGAACCGAAGAACTGGTTCTCCTCGACGTCGAGGACCAGGACGGGGCACGTGATCCGGTCCGCCGAGTCGTTCATGGTGTAGGCCTCGTGCGCCTTCATCAGGTCGGCCGGCGTCGTGACGCCGAAGGCCCACTGGCCGTGGGTGGTCGCCCAGTAGAGCTGGACGTCGTGCTCGATCATCCCGGCGACGAACCGGTTGTACTCGTCGGTCTGGTTGTAGAGGAAGTCGCGCAACTCGGCGGTCGTCATCCGGGCGGCGTCGGCGTCGTTCTCGAAGACGTCGTAGACCCCCTCGTTCGCGACCACGACCCGAAGCCGGTGCTCGTAGGCGGCGGCACGCGGAGCGAGGTACCCGCCCATGCTGATCCCATAGAGCACGAGCCGGTCGGGGTCGACCTCGGGCCGGGCCACGGCCCAGTCGACGACCGGGGTGACGACGGCCTCCCAGTCGGGCCTGAAGTGGAAGGCCTGCTTCCTGACCGCCCGCCCCTGCCCGGGGCCGTCGAAGGCGAGGACGTTGTAGCCCCGCCGGACGGCGGCGGCCCCGACACCGGACCAGCATTCCTCGGCGGTCCCGTCGAACCCCTGGTGGACGATCACCGTTGGGGCACGCTGCCCGCTGTCGGCAGCGGCAAAGAAGTAGCCGTGCAGGGTGGTCCCTTCGTACGGGATCTCGACCTCCTCGAACCGGACACCGGTCAGCGTGAGCCCGCGGACGAAGTCAGCGTGCATCGCATCCCAGAGCCGGACGATCTCGGGGTTCGACGGATCGTCGTGGAGGAAGAACTCGGCCGCACGGTAATACTCCGAGGAACGGAGATAGGCCTCGCCGGCGCTCACCGGGTGGCCGCGCTGCTCGGCCTCGACGCCGATCGCGTGGATTCGCTCAGCGGTCGCGTTCCACTCGTCGTGCCAGGCAGCGATGACGGGGTGAAGACCCCGGTCCTCGTGCGCAGCGATCCGGCGGGCGGTCTCGAGCGACTCCCCGAGGTCGGCCCCATGCTCGTAGGTCTTGCCGAGCGTCCGGACGAGCTCGAAGTAGAGGGAACGGTCCTGGAAGATGAGCGTTCCAGCAGAGGCGTTCGTCATGTTCGCGCCCGGGGGCGGTGTCGGGGTGCCCGGGGGAGGCGTCGCCCCGCCTTGAGGACCGCCAGTGCAGCCGGCGGCGAGCAGGACGAGGAGGAGGGCGAGCAGCAGGAGCGGGGGGTGGCGTCGGTTCATGAGAACCGATTCGGCGGAGAAGAGATAAGGATGGCGAACGCTTTCGACGGGGACTGGGGGGGCCGGCCCTCAGGCCGGGTTGGACGGATCGCTGCGCGGGTTTCAGAGCTCGAGCACCTTGCCCGGGTGGCCGCCGCCGAGGT
>JABNAD010000473.1_pt1 | contig 23247 bp, 20 predicted proteins | sample 7240381 | NCBI WGS metagenome assembly JABNAD01 (sample SAMN11332834, study PRJNA596920) | anaerobic digester metagenome | biome: digested sludge; isolation source: digested sewage sludge-derived enrichment culture grown on H2/CO2 | place: Germany: Goettingen
ATACATGCATCTGCATAATATTTCCATATATATTAAAAAAGGTTAAGCCGAAGTGTCATTTTATGACCCCGACTTAACCTCTTATTTCACTCTAGTTTCTTAAAACGCCCTATGTCATCTATATTTCCATCATTTTTTAAGTCTAAAAAATTGCACTTTTTCGCCTATTTTTAAGCTCAAAAACCGCTCCAAAACCACAACATCTTGTGGTCTAAACCTCATTTTCAGCCTTATTACCACAATACGTCATCAGTATTATCGCTTCAACGTGCCTTGAATGTACAATAATGATGTCGTCAGAACCCACTAGTCCCTTAGCGGAGGTTGTTTTTCTTAAACTCAAAATTCTACAATTTTTCTACTGATTCGACCATTCTGCAATGTCTATAACCTGTATTCCCTCGTACTGATATTGTTCATGTCTCGTCCTTGCTATTAACAGCTTAGGGTATGCGTCTTTTTTTTAAGTAATGAATCTACTTCTCTTGCATATGTAGCTTATTCTATTCTTCTTTTTGGCTCATAAGAATTACTGATACTTCCTCCAAACTTATCTCTGATTCAAACGTACCTGTTGTTACAATAATGCTATCTTTCTTAATCTCTTTTATTTCACTGAAAGCATAGGTCATTTCACCAAAATATGTTCCCTTATTTACAAATACTGTACACTTTCCAGCTATAAGCTCATTTTTTATACAAAAGCCACATTGACTTTTTCAAGTTAAAGTAGCCATATTTCCGATTTTTTATAAAGCAGACCATATTATTACATATTCCTATAATTTCTATATTTCGTATAACCGAGTATCTAAAACTATTCATAGAAACATCGCATATCTTACCAATGTACCTTTCTATCTGAATGGGAGTTTCTTTCTCCTCTTTTTCAATATCGGTACTTAATTCTTTCATACCCGGCAAATCATATTCATTCCTAATCAATTGATCTAATGTTATATTATAATTATCTGCTATTTTAGTTATCATCTGAACATCTGGTACTGAATCACCCTTCTCCCATTTTGAAACAGCCTGTCTACTAACCGCTAACTCCCCCGCAAAACTCTCCTGAGTTAAATTATTCATCTTACGAATCATTGATATTTTTTCATTCAATAACATTATTGTTACCGCTCCTCTGTATTTTTCTTTCATTCTACATTTAGCATGATTTTTATCAAGCAACTAGTTCTTACATTATGCTACTTTTAATTGCATCGTTAAACTAAATGACCGTGTAACATATGTTTGTCTAGAGCTGATCATCGCCCGCGATTTTACGAATTTCCTCAGCATATTTATCCCAATAATGATAGGTTATTTTTTTATGAAGTTTTTCCCAGCTATCAACCTTCATAAGAATCCCTTGATTTGTAAAATCCTTTGTTAATTGTAGAATAAAATCATCTTCACCTCTGGGATACTTTTTCTCGTCAAAATTAGAGAAACTACTGTCCCCCATGAGTGAAATATGCCCTCCATCCTTCATTATAATCATATATTACAAGGTGCCATCTTGCCCTGCCGATAGTTCATAATAACTGATATCCGACCAATCGTATCTGTCTATAGAAAAAATATGATTTTGGGTAATACCTTTCTCCGTTATGCAATCATACCAAGTACACTGAAGAATTATTGACAGTAAAAAAAGACAAATTAAAATTACCAGAACTTTCTTTTTTACTCAATGTGGCAGATGGGACTTAAAACCTTGTGTATTCATAAATCCATCTCCGAATATCCCATCATTAGAATACATCCTTACAGACATCCATGGTTCCTTTTATCTCTTTCATTTGTCGATTAAGCGATTAAAGTTGCATCTGCACAAAATAAATAAACGTAGCCATAAAAGACGAACCAGCAGTGCAGTTCTTCTTGATATAAATCTGACAGTGCTTTAAACTCAATAAAATCCTTTAATGTTTTGTATGTATTCTCCGCAAGGTAATCCTTAAGTGTAATTTCTGCAATGCGATCTGCAAAACGGTATACAATGCCCTTACTGAATTTATTCAGTGCATAATCACTGTCCTTATAATTCTTCATGTTCCTTTCCTCCGGTCTGTTTTCCTAAAATGCGAAACAAATCGGAGGGTGGGCCACGACAGCAAGATGCAGAAAATAGTCATATAATACAAAAAGAGAGCACTTAGCCTATAAAAGCAAAATGCTGTCTTTTTATATTTGTTAATATGTATTTGTCGTGCGCCGTCTTTATTTCCACCCCCAAAAAGGATGGAAGCTTGGAATGCTCATGTGGTTACCCCTTTCGCTATGGCGCACAGCGAAAGAGTCTGTACTTCTAGCAATTCAGCTAAAACTGCTTATGACAAGCGCCTGCCCTTAGAATAGAGAGCAGACTCTTTGCAATTTTTTTGCAGCCAGACTATCATAGCACAATGTGCGCCTTAGACCCTCGGCTTTGCTTCCCCATCTTTAAGATGAGTTCGCCCTTGATTCAATTCTGTTTTTTATGGATGTCGGTTAATTTGTTCTCACGCCGTTTGCATCCACTTCATAGTCGTCGATTTTAGTGCTTTTAGCAAGAGAGCCGTCGGTGTTAAAGTAATACCATTTCCCGTCAATCTCAAGCCACTTACCGGATATCATCAAACCGTCCTTAGTAAAGTAATAGGTCTTATTGTTTCCGTTTGCACCAAGATCCCAAAAGCCGACTAACATTGTCTTACCGGAATAAAAACGCCAGTTATCGCCGTCCTTGACCCAGCCGGTTTTCAGCGTACCATCGGTGTTGAAGAAATACTTCACACCGTCGATGGTCTGTGTTCCGGTTAGAGCTTTGCCATCCTTGTAGTACAGGTACTGTCCCGCATCGTTTTGCGCCCAGCCCTGGGCTGTTGCAGGGTTGATGGTGAGCTTAATGTAACGGTTCAGCATGGAGGAAACCTCGGCGCGGGTGGCATTTCCCTTTGGATTAAACTGATTGTCACTGCCGCCCATCATAATTCCTGCCTGCTGCATGGCTTTTACAGCGTCCCTGTAAGCACTGCCGATACTGGAAGCGTCAGCGTAGACGCTCGCTTCACGGGTGATTGGCAGCGTATAGCTGGTTGCTTTTGCATAGTTTGCAAAGATTACTGCAATTTCCTCACGAGTAATCGCCCTGTCCGGAGCAAACTGGCTGTTTCCGATGCCCTGAATGATGCCCTTGCTGTACGCCCACTCTATGTACGGACGATAGGCACTGTCTGCTTTTACATCTGTAAAGCTGCTCATAGTGTATGTTTTTGTATCCACTCCTTCCAATTTGCCAAACGCTGTTACCAACATGCCCCGCGTCATAGGAGAATCAGGCGCAAAGGTAGTTTCCGTTATACCCGAAACAATCCCTCTGCCTACCACATAATCAATACTTTCCTTGCCCCAATGGGTGGAAATATCCATAAATTTTGCTGTCGGTGCGGTATAACCGATGCCATACTGTGAAAAGTGGGGCGTTGTGAAAATAACACAGCCGCTGTTTGCATCATAGGCAGAGCCTGCAATGGGAGTGGCGTTGCCCTTTTCGTCTACATAGACAGCATACAGACCGCCAACTGCTTCATTCTTGCCCAATATATATGGGATGTATACTGTTGCAATTCCACCTCCAAAGGTGGATACGCTCTTACCGCTGCCATAACCCACGGTGATGTCATATATCGGTCTTGTTCCGATTATCTTTTTCGCCGCATCGGAAAGGTTTGTTTTCGGCGCAATGGCAATGCTAATATTTCCACTTCTCTGCTTCTGGATTTCAGCCAGCGCCTTTTTGTCAAAGCTTACCTTTACAAGGGAGCCGTTGATTTCAAGGCTGCTTACCCCTGCGCTCACAAGGCTATCCAAAGAGCTACGGGTAAGGGTTGCTGTCAAAGAAGCTGTTCCCTTTGGCATGGTTATGTTCAGCTCCACAGAAATTCCATTTGCAGTTTTACCCTGTGCCTTTGCATCGGCTTGTGCTTTCGCAATCGCGTCGGATACCACTTTATCCGAAATAGATGCACTTGCCGCTCCATTCGTCCCCGCTGTTGCTGTGACAGGAGTAGCTGCCGTTACCGGCTGATTTGGCTTCTTTTCCGGTGTTATCTTGGCTATGATTGAACCACTGTCGGAAGACGAATCGCCGCCGCCCGGCGTGCTCTGATTTTGGTTTTCAATGCGGAAGGTTACACCGGTTTTTGTACCAGTAAATCTACCGATTCCTGTCAAGGTCAGCGTTACAGTTCCAGCTTTTGTGCCTGCGCTGGTGCCTGTGCCGTCAACGCTTGTAATCGAAACGATATAATCCACATCCTTCTCAAGCGCTTGTTTGCCAAAGGTGACCTTCAAGGTAGGGGAGATGGGATTACCAGTGTAGGTATAGGTACCATCCACCGTAGCCGAGACACTTGCAATATCATGCGTGATTAGATACAGACCGCCGTCAGCAGATTGCGTACCACCCACATTTTTTAGGATGGGCAGCTTTCCGTTTACGGATGTCCAGCCGTCATCGCCGATAAAACGGCTACCGATGGTACCATCCGCCTTGATTTGGGCGGCACTTATATCTGCGCCGTTTATGTTATCTGCCGCACCGTCGGTGATGGTTTGTGGTACACCATTTAACATGACCGTCATGCCAGAAAATGCCACGTTGTCGGAGATTGTACCTTCAAGGAAAATGCCCGCCACACACCCCACAGAGCCTGTGCCGCTGACCGCACCTGTGGCATAGCAGTTTGATACAACACTGCCAACATCTTGGACTAGACCCGCCACGCCGCCGACATCAATGCCTATGCCACTGACCGTGCCGGTGGCATAGCAGTTTGTTATGCTACCCTTATTAACATAGCCCGCCACGCCGCCGACAAAGTTTCCTGTGCCGCTGATGCTTTCGTCCTTAAGTCCAAGGTTTTGCACCGTACCTACTATAAAACCGAACAAACCTATGTAATTCTCCGTACGGTTGATATAAAGCCCGGTAATTTTATGGTTATCTCCGTCAAAGTTTCCCTTGGAGGGGGTTGCGCCTGTGCATCCAATGGGTATCCAGCCTTTACCACCATTCCAGTTTTTACCGTAGGCGGAAAGGTCAAGGTCAGCGGTGAGCTTATAATATTTGTCCGTGCCCCCATAGGCCGCATTGGTTGACGAATCGTTCACCAACTCTGCCAGCTTTGCTAGCTGTGCGGCGGTGCTGATTTGATAAGGGGATATTTCTGTGCCCTCACCGAGGAAGCAAGTGCTGCTGCCACCTGCAAGATGGGGTGGCAGGTCACCAGTCTGCGTACCGCTTACCTTTTTCAGGATGGGCAGCTTGCCATTTTTGGATGTCCAGATATTGGTGTCGTTAAAGCGGCCGCCGATGGTACCGTCGTCCTTCTTGATTTGGGCGGTACTCATATCTGCGCCGTTTCTGTTATCTTCCGCACGTTCGCTAATGGTTTGGGGTACACCGTTTACCATAACCGTCATGCCAGAAAATGCCACGTTGTTGGAGGCTAAACCATCACTGCCAATGTAGCCTGCCACACGCCCCACAGAGCCTGTGTCTGTGCCGCTGACGCTAGGGTTCAGTGCGGCACAGTTTGTCACGCTACCGTTAAAAACATAGCCCGCCACGCCGCCGACATAGTTTCCTGTGCCGCTGATGCTTTCGTCCTCAAGTCCAAGGTTTTGCACCGTACCTACTATATTGCCGAACAGACCTATGTAATCCTCTATGCGGTTGATATAAAGCCCGGTGATTTTATGGCTATCTCCATCAAAGGTTCCCTTGAAAATGGTTGAGCCTGTGCATCCAATGGGTATCCAACCTTTGCCGCTGTTCCATCCTTCGCCATAGGCGGAAAGGTCGAGGTCAGCGGTAAGCTTATAATACTTATCATTGTAATTTGTGTCGCCCGCATTCACCAACTCCGCCAGCTTTGCAAGCTGTGCCGCTGTGCTGATTTGGTATGGGGCTGTTTCTGTGCCATCACCGAGAAAATAGGGTGCGGTGGTATCGTTCGCAAGGTGGGGCGGCAGATCACCAGTCTGCGTACCACCTGCATTTGTAAGAATGGGCAGCTTGCCGTTTTCAACCGTCCAGATACTGGTATCGTCAAAGCACCCGCCAATGGTACCATCCGTTTGGATTTCGGCGGCACTTATATCTGCGCCGTTTCTGTCACCGTTGCTAATGGTTTGGCGTACACCGTTTACCATAACCGTCATGCCGGAAAATGCTGCATTGTCGGAGATTGTAGCTTCTTCATAGCAAGTCCCCGCCACACGCCCCACAGAGCCTGTGACTGTGCCGCTGACCGCGCCCGTAGCATAGCAGTTTGCTAAGCTAGCGGTGTCATTAATATAGCCCGCTACACCGCCAACACAATTGCCACCGACAATGCTTACCTCCTCAAGTCCAAGGTTTTGTACCGTACCGTCTTCTATAAATCCGAACAGACCGGTGTAATCCTCTGTGCGGTTGATATAAAGCCCGGTGATTTCATTATTATTCCCATCAAAAATTCCTTTAAATGGACTTTCGTATGTTCCAATCGCTACCCAGCCCATGCCACCGTTCCAACCTTCGTCGTAAGCAGAAAGATCGAGATCGTTCATGAGTTTAAGGGATACTGTGGCCGTGCTGTCGCCCAGCAAAAAGCTTTCCAGTTTGCCGTCGTTTACCAACACAGCAATTTCCGTAAGCTGTGCCGCCGTGGTGATTTCCAACGGGCTAGTGGAGGTGCCACTACCCGCCATAAGCCTCATCATCCGCTTTACTGCAGGAATGTATACGGTGATGCGAGGCGATTCTACATCTTAACAAGGGTATAGTCTTCGCCCGGTTTCGCGGTGAACACATACAGCCCAGTTGTTGGGGAATCAGAGTCATAGTCGTGATCGGCTTCCCATGTTACTGAGATTTGGACATTTTCCCCCTCCACTGTACCGGTGAGCTCCGTGGGAAGCTCTGCCTTTGTGGTGTTCTGCCAGCGAATTTCCTCTTTCAGCTCGTCAAAAGTGGTGATTGTGCCCGTAGCCGTCGCCGTCGCCTGACCCACCGTAACAGTGATAGTCGGCAGCTCGGCGCTGACCGTAAAGCCACTGATTTCGGCGGTAAACACATACACCCCGGCTGTATTCTCGTTGTAATCAAGCGAAGCCGTCCATGTGACCGGTATGGGAACAGTCATTTCCGTATATCCGCTATCGGATTCTTCCTGTACCAGGTCTACGGCTTCCTGATCAGATGTGGAAGTGTCCTCATGTTCTGGGGATACTTCCTCTTCGGGAGCTTGCTCCTGTTGTGTGCCCTCGTCAGCTGGTTCTTCCTGTGCAAGCGTTACGGCTGCTCCAGTAGCGACCTGCTCCTGCTGTACCGCATTACCGGAATCCTGCACAGGATCGTCTGTATCCGTATCAAGACGTACCGTAGCCGTCAAGGTTTCAGGCAAATCCAAATCTTCAAACGGTGTACCAAGCGCTACCGTTTGTATTACTGTCCCATCCACTAATTTTTCGAATGCAGTAATCTCGCCGCTTGTTCCAGCGAGCAAGTCTTCTGCTGCTGCCGTTATAGGCAGCATTCCCAGTACCATGACAACGGACAGAGCCATTGCCAAAAGCCGCCGGGATGGTTTGTGTTGATTCATATAGTTTCCTCCTCATTCTCCTGTTTTTCTGTTACCTCAAAGTCCTACGCAAAGTAACGGAGTATCGTGTTTATGGGTAGTTCCAGCCGGAAAATTTTCGTTGAAAAGAGTAATTGTAAGAGTATCGTCCGCCGCGTAAACAGCACTTTGAAACGTTACGGTCATAAAACTACTCCTTTCCGGTAAGGCAAATTGGCAAAATAATTATTTCTTAAGCGAAATAATGCAATATAGTGCTAACAGGAATCTCTAATTGGATAATAGAATCCTGCCAAAGCAGAGAATATTCCTTTGCTTTCATGGTTTTCCATAGGTCCCTTTTGTGAAAGGGGTGCAAACAGCGAAAACTCTAGAAGCTGGCTCATATCCATATCCAGGTGATTACCGTTATCAAGTTTAAGGTGCAGCAGCCAGTTTTTTTCTGATGTAACGCTGTCTATTTTCGCATCCTCACCAAATTTTAGCCCCATTTTAAATAATCCTGCCAGCCTGTCTATGGAAAGCTCAACGATAGAATTCCCACCCCAACGAAGACAAGTATCCCTCACCTCCACAGAGTTCCATATGTTTTTATCCTTGAGTGGACAAAACTGCACAGTTTCCAATTGCTTTGACATATCCAAAAACAAACGATTTCCGTTGTTCATAATAATGTCTAGAGTATAATCTTCTCTTGGAACAGCGTTTTGAAAGCAAACAATCATAAATAACTCTCCTTTCAAAAAAAATTCTCTATACTTAAGTATAGAGAATTGATTCTGAAAATGATATTAGCCAAACGGCTAATTCTTTAGGATATTAAGTTCCTGTGCTTTTTGTACCGCCCTAATTTTATTGTTGACATTAAGTTTTCCATAGATATTCTCCAGATGCTTTTTAATACTCGAAACCGAAAGATAGAGCCGTTGTGCCATTTCCCGCTGTGTCAGCCCCTGTGCCAGCAAATGCAGTACCTCTATTTCTCGATTAGTCAATTCAACCGTGCAGCCCTGTGACAACTTCAAGTTTTCATTGCATTGTTCGCAGAGCCGTATCAATCCCTCCAAATAGCGCTGGTCAAGCTTTTCACTTTTCTTCAGTTCATTGAGCATGGGCAAAACAAATTCAGCGTTTTCAGCAAAGGGTATCATGATTCCGTCCGATTGAGCCTCAGAAAGTGCAGGAAGAATTGCGTTTATGCCTGCCTCCATACCATAAAGGTTATATTTTGCCGTTGCGGAATAAATTGAATTGTATAACAAACCGAGCTGATTATGAAAGACAGAAAAGCCTTCATCAAAGCTCTCAGAGAGAATTTCAACTTCAATCCAATTTTTTGTTAACATGATTGCTTTTCCATAAATAATATAAGGATAACCCATACCCCGTAACATTAAAGTTCTGGAACCGATATCCCCTGCGTAACCATTCGGGTATTAAATCAGGAAGATGCAAATAACTATATAAATAGCCTTCACACATATCAATGGCAGCATTATAAATCACAGTATCTTGAAGTTTAATTTTTTCTCCTAAATCTAATAGAACATTTCGCATAGTAGCAATTTCCTCTTTAGCAGCGGAAAAATTCCCTCGGAGCATGCTTAGACGCATCATCGTAAAATAGGCGCATAAAATAATGCCCATTTGCTTCATTGTTTTTGCTTTATAAATTGCCTTCTTGGAAAACATTTCGGCATTTTGGAAATCGCCTATTTCTAAAGCATATTCCGCCTGCACCACGAATTCACAGCCCGTGCCACAGCCGTCAAACACCTTTGGTGGAAACCCTGTTTTAATACAATCAACGGTTTCTTTCAGCTTTCCTGCTTCACGATAATAGGTATAAAGGAAGTGGGGCATTCCGAAGGTGAATATATCGTTTCTCAAAACAGCAGTGGACACTTCCCCCTTACCCAGTAGCTTTTCAGCCATTTGTGAAAGCTTGACCATTTTATCTGCGTCGTTTACCACAAGAAATATCTTTACAATATTAATTTCACCAAGAATCCGATTACGCAAATTTTCCCCTATTCCTTCTGTATGACTATAATAGTTCTCTAGGACAGTGATTATCCTTATGCTTTCCTCAGCTTGCGTTTTTTCACCGCTTAGAACAAAGCAGCGGGCAAAGTGCAGCATGGGAAAAGGAAACTTAATAAACCAATCACTTGGGAATTCCCGAAAAATTTTTCTTAGCAAATCAACTCCCAAAAACCAGCTTCCTATATTTCTAACTTTGTTAATTCGATGAAGAAGCTCCTCAAGCTGTCCGGCACGATCATAATAATCAAAGGCAGAAATGGTTTCACCCTGCTCAAAAAACCACTTCCCTGCACAATGATATACCATACGCATGTCGATATTATCTTTGATAATCTTATCTCTGAGAAAATCCAGAAGAACGTTATGCAGTTTATAAACTCCTGTTTTCCCATCATACTCCATAAAAACATTCTGTGCTAAAAGTCGTTCAATAATTTGGGGGATTTTTGAATTGTTCAAAATTTGCACTGCCTGGGGAAGGGTAAAGGTATCCAAAATGGATAGCTTTAGAAGAACTTCTTTGACTGAATCGTCAAAAGTTAAAAAAAGGTTTTCGCTTACAAGCTGAGTAATATTCGAAACCTCTGTCAAGGGCAACCCTTTTTTTATTCCCAACATAAGCAAATAAACAGCGGAAATCCAACCTTCGGTATAACTGTATATTCTTTCAATATCTTGAGGAAGTGCACAAAAGTCCATTAGATCTAAATATTCCTTTATTTCCTGCATAGTAAAGGATAATGTATCTGTATCCAAATAGTAGCATAGCCCTTTTGATATTAAATTCATGTGATTAAATTTCGGTCGGGTGCGCGTAAGTAGTAAAATATGTAAATTAGGAATTTCTTCTTCTGCCAGCAGCTCAATTAATGTGCCAAGCTGTGTGCTTTGATTAATTAAATGATAATCATCAATGACGAGTACAAGCGGTGCTTCATTTTTTAGGTTCCAAAACAAATCTATAATTGCTGCTGTTTGTCTTACACCTATCGGAAAACCCAGCCGTTCAAGACGCTTGCCGAATTCCGGATAGAGTTTGCCAACAGACATTGACAGCTTATGCCAAAATATCATTTCGTCACCATCACAACCAAGCAGGGGAATCCATATCGTCCTCAAATCTCTTGCAGTCAAATATGTGCGCACAGAAGTGGTTTTCCCATATCCCATAGTGGCTGAGACGATGGTGAGTGGGTAATTGGTCAGATTGTCCAAATCCTCTTCCACCCTTTGACGCCTCAGTATTTTGCTTTCCTTCAAGCAACATCCCCCTTTCTCATGAAGTATTTCCTTTATTTAAACATGTATAACTAAATAGTTATTTCGCTCATGCTTTGTGTACTACAATTGCTATATTATACATCTTTAATCAAAATTTTTCTATTGTAAATTGCAGCTCTTCAGGGGTATGGTAAGAGGGAGTACCAGAACAGGAAAAGGTGAAATAAATCATATGAACAGCAACTTTGTCAAATACATGTAAGTTTGAGTAATAATATACCCATTGCTGTTGGCAGTCGTGACTTCTGTTCCAGAGGCACATCAAAGCCACTGACTGTTCCCTCTCCATGGTGATATTACCTTTATTAATATTAAAGTCTTCACGTTTTCTTGTCTGAGTTGCTGATTTTCCATCGTCAGCGAATATTCCGGCACATCTCCAATTTGGGTTGCTGTTTATTTTGTTTGTGTAATAGTCAACCTGTGCATCATAACTCCCTTCCTACTGTTTCGATAAGCTTATCTAATATTGTTTTAGATTATATTTTTTTCCCATTTAAAATGGGAATTGGTAGAGCAGTCCTCGCAACTGGTCTTGCCCCGGTTATCTAGCATTCTCAACATCAGAACGAGTGATAGAAAGACTAGAAAGGCATCTGCTGATTACAGCAAGGAGATAATTTCACGATCCTTTATAAGAAAACAATCTTTAATGCAATAAATAGGGTTACCACTCTTTTCAATGGATTTTTCCATAGTATATAATGATTGTTTTGTTATATGGTTGCTTTTTAGATGAGATTTTATTTGTGTTAAACCATTCATAATAGGAATGAAAGAGAAGGAGCTTTTGCGGCATGGTCTTTGTGTTGAGTAAGCTCCTTTTATCACGTGACCCTCGTTGTAACAAAAATAATTGATCTTCATATGTTATTATAGGCTTTTTCCAATTTTGCATATTTAATATAATAGTGAGGTGATCTGAAATGAGTAATAAAGCTTTACAAATAGAGCGACAACTTGATGGCATGGTTGGATCTGCTCAGAATGTAATCTTTAACTCAACTGTTTTTACTGCAGGAAATATCATATATAATGATGCAACTGGAATTGTCACTTTTATGGAAGCTGGGCTATATACAGTGAACTGGTGGATTGCAACCCAGTCTTCCGCCGGTCAGGGGGCTGTTTTTTCCTTAATCTCATCTCAGGGTGAGTCCATAAGGGGTGCTTCACCAATTAAAACAGGCGAGGTAACCGGCTTTGGAATTATTGAAGTATTAAGTACACCAGTGACTGTTTCACTCGTAAATTCCGGAAGCGCAGATTTTTATTATTCATCTATTGTACCGGTTAAAGCAGCACTCCTGATTGTAGAGGAAGATTCAACTGTACAACCCAGTTATGTGCAGCTTTTTGACAGAAATTATACCAACGAACTTACGTCCCTTGGAGCTTTAAATTTATCCAATGATGGAATTAACCCTGTCTATTCAACAGCCGGATATTCTTTGACGACAACAACCGTGAAGAATGATACACTAAACCTGCCGGGACCGGGACTATACCATATTGAACTATCACTTAGGGCCAGCTTCTTTCTTCCCGTATCTCCGCCCCCATTCGGTTCCACCTATCAGATATTATTCAACCTTCTTAATGAGGCGAATTCAAACATAGTCGATCTGGTATATAACGGTATCATACCAAATGATCCCAATGCAATTCTGGAGAATCAGCTTTCCATTCAGTTGTTGTATAATACCGCTGCTCTTTCTCCCAGTTTAAGAGTTTTATTATCTAATTTTAATTTTAATCTGGCTTTTGAGAATAAATTAAGTGTATTTGATATTATTTTTATTGTTCAAAAATTATAAAATAGAGGCGGAGTCAAATTAGCAGCTCCGCCTGATACAGTATAAAATTTCTTTGCCAGTTTTATCTCTTATATTTTAGTTCTTTAGCAATTGTCATAGAAAAAGCTCCCTTCTGAAAACGAATTATTAATCTAATTCACCCCCAGAAAGAAGCCAATTATTTACAGATACACAAAATTTATTACACTACCTCAAATATATTCCTGTGTTCTATTTACTCTTCTTTATTGGAATCCAACTTTCACTTTCGTATTTTGGATTATCCATATTCTTGCTTTCATTCCATAATATTTCCGGCCCCTTGACAGTCTCATACCCCGATGCAGGGAACCATTCTGAGTAAATTCTTCCCCATACATTCTGAAGCGTTTCAGGAAAAGGACTGCGTCAATCTCTAATTCATCAAATTCAGTGGTTTCTTCGAAAAGGTTTGTTGATGCACTGATAGTTCCTTGGGTTTTTATTTTTTAAATTGACTGAGCAATTTCAAATGCATCCCAAACAGCTCCCATTAAATTTGATACTTTTGATGAATCTCCTATTAAGTGTACATCTGCGCCACAATTTTTTATTACTTCGTATAAAGATTGATCACTAATATATCCAATACTTGTGATAATTGTATCAGCTTCTAATTCAACAACTCTGCCGTTTTCTTCAAACTCAACACCTTTTGATGTAACAGCAGTAACTTTTGTATTGGTATGAATGCCTATGTTATAAGATGACACAAGATTTTGGAGCATCGTTTTATTAGCAGCATTTAAGCCCTTTACCTGTAGAATTTCAGGAAGCATCTCCAGAATTTCAACATGTTTTCCTTTATCTTTTGTCAGGCTATAGCCAAGTTCAACACCAGTAAGTCCTCCACCTATAATAACCACTTTATCACCAATAGGTTTTGTCTCCAACAATGCTTCCACGGCTGTAATAACTTTTTGAGAATCTGCTCCTTCTACTTTTAAATTTCTCGCAGTAGAACCAGTTGCTACAAAAATCGAATCTGTCTTAGAAGCATTAATCGTATTTTCAGACACTTCTGTATTCATATGAACAGTTACACCAGTATCTTTCAATTGTTTCACATACCATTGTATTAACTTTTTATCCTCTTCTTTAAAGCTCATAGAAGAAGCAGGAATGAAAACACCGCCAAGTCTATCTGTACGCTCATATAAATCAACCTTATGCCCTCTGAGTGCGCTGATTCTTGCAGCTTCCATACCACTTATGCCACCACCAATGACCATGATATTCTTTTTCACATCAGCAGGTTTGATTTCATATTTTCGTTCCTGCCCAACCTGGGGATTAATTGCACATGAGGTGTTTTTACCAGAGAAAAATCTCTCCAGGCAGCCTGCATGACATCCTATACAGGGTCTGATATCATCATAATGCTGGTTTTTAACTTTATTTGCCCATTCCGGATCAGCAAGAAGTGCCCGGCCAACAGAAATAGCATCAATACTGCCACTGGCAACCGCTTCTGATGATATTTCAGGATCATCCATTTTACCTGCACATATTACAGGTATATTAACAAATTTCTTTATATACTGTGCATCAGCCAGGTTGCAGGCTTTTGGCATATATACCGGAGGATGTGCAAAATACCAGGATTCATAGGTTCCATTGTCTGAATCTAAAGCATCATAACCGGCATCCTCAAGAATTTTTGCTATTTTAGCACTCTCTTCTAAATCACGGCCAAATTCTACGAAGTCCTCATCGGGTAGAGCACCATTATCTATGCCAAATCCTTTCATATAACTTTTAACACTGAATCTTATTAAAACCGGATAATCTTTTCCGCATTTTTCTTTTATAGCATGTACTGTTTCTGTAGCAAAACGTAGTCTGTTCTCCAAACTTCCACCATATTGGTCTGTACGGCGATTAGTACATTCCATCGAAAACTGATCCATTAAGTATCCTTCATGAAGTGCATGAACTTCCACCCCATCAAAGCCTGCCTGCTTTGCAACATAAGCACCATTGGCATACGATTGTATAAGAAATTGAACCTCCTCTGTTGTTAAAGCACGATGCATAACCTCCGGGTGCCATACATTAGGATTTTCTGATGAGGAAATAGGATCATTGTCTAAAAAGAAACCATCTTTACGATTTCTGCCGGCACCGTTAGCTATCTGAAGTACAATTTTAGTACCATATTTATGCACTTCGTCAGTAAGTTTTTTATTCGATTCTATATAAGAATCACCAGCTGTAGCCAGTGTTGCGTGCATTGAATCCAGTTTGTTCTGACAAGCGATACCCGTTGTTACAATAAGTCCTACTCCTCCTTTTGCACGTGCAACATATAAATCAATGCCATCCTGATTAAAACTTCCGTCGGGATTTTTTGAATGTAACCCCATCGGAGCCATTGCTATTCGGTTTTTCACTTCCATTGTTCCTATTTTCATTGGCTGAAATAATACATCCTGATTCATGAAAAACACCTCTCTCATATTTGTTAAATTAAATTTTGTTACCGTGGTATACCTTCATTGTATACCCCGGTATACATTGTGTCAATATTTTATCGAAAATTATTTTATTTATTTTTAAACTTATGGTATAATTCTTGCATTAAACAAGTATAAACACTGGGGGGAAATTAATTTGATTGAAAATATAAAACATACAATTTTAGTTAAATCTATTGAACTTTTTAAGAAGAATGGATTTGATCATGTGACAATCAATGAGATATGTGAAGCCTGTAATATTACAAAGAGAACTTTTTATTACCATTATCAATCAAAAAACACTCTACTTTTAAATTATTTTTCTTTGGTTGATGAAAATATTGAAGCAGCAATAAGAGATGTTGATAACGAAAAAACCTGGCTGGACAAATGCTGGAAATTAAAGAAAATTTTTATATGTGGTATAGCAGATTTAAATACCGACATAGTAAAAAACCTTATTAAAATTGACATGGAACAGCAAAACAAAATGTTCAGTTTTAAGTTAAATAATTTTGACCCAAATCTGACTAAGTTGAGGCAATCGGTTATTGAATATACGTATAAAGCACAAGAAGAAGGGGAAATTGACTCCACTGCTTCGGCTGAAGAATTATCCTATTGTTTTGCATCGGCATTCTTAGGTCTTGCTGTAAACTGGAGTTCAACCGGAGGAGAATTTGACTTGGTAGAAGCCTCCAAAAAATACTTTTATCACATATATAAATAAGCTACCACCTGTTCCTCCGTTTACATTAAATCTTCCTGTAGGGAATTACCATTTTTTCATATTGATACTGCCCGCCTCTACAGTCATCCACCTCATGGCGTTCTCCAGATTAAAACGCTGCTTACCACAGTTGCCAGGATTAATCATGAGTATATGATATGATTTCAATGTGTTTCATAGGCTTAACCTACCTCATCAAACCCGCAAATCGTGTTATGTTCTCTTCAGCAACCCACGACTGGCTCTGCACATATCCGCTACTCTGAAATACAAATGCCGGATTTTCCGTTTTGCTTCAATTCCGGGATGAGTTTTTTTGTTCGTATGATGGAGCATAAATGTTCATTGGCAAGATTTTCTGTTTTATGTATCCCATCCTTTAAAACCACTTTATTCGTCTTATGCCTGCCGAAGAAACCTCTTCTTTTATAATTTTGAAAGTGCCTAACTCTCCGATATTCCAGCATGTGGACCTTCGCAGATTTCGACTGAAGAACCCGGTATGAAGTATTCTTTAACCGTTTCTTCGTTTTATTTGGTAAATACTCCGACCGCCCCCACCCCATAAGCCTCATCTAGTTTCATTTCTTATATGGAGATTTGAATTTTTTTATGAATTGACTCATTAACGAAATCGGATGGCAACGGTTTCTATGTTGGCAGAGATAAATTCGGCAGTAACGTCTGGTAGATTTCAATAAGAGAGCCTATGACAAGACCAACGCTAATATCCCCATTCTAGAAAACAGTGGACAGGGTAAGAGCTATTTGTTAAAGCTCATCATTTGCAATTTGTGGGAATCCGGCATGACTGTGTGTGCATTAGATTCCTTAAAGCGTACGAAGAACTCACCAATAATCTAGGCTGTTGTTTATTGATTTGATGTCATGCGAGTACATGTGTTTGCACCACGTGGCTTTCTTTTATACAAAAATATAGTTAAAGCTGCCATTCAATGAAACAGCTTTAACTATTCTGTGCTTAAATTGATTTAGTTATCTCCATTGGTTACAAGAACTGGCGCCTGCGTTTCATCAGCAGAAGTAGACACATTTTGCTGTGACTCGCTATCCATTTGGAATTTTTTATCCAATTCTTTAATCCATAGCAAATCGTATTTAGCCTGCCCATTAAACGTTATACCTAGCAGCATTTTGTCATATCTGGAAAGGGAAATGAATGCGACCTCACCGTTTGTACCATGGATTTCATAGTTAATGGTTGGGTCACCGTAGATGCCCATCTCATTCGTCGGGAAGCTTGCCCCCTGTCCAGTACAATTGATTGATTCAATATCACTATGAACAACATCATATTTTTTCGCAAGTTCTTTCACCATTACCGCAAATTCACCAGACTCACTTTCATCAATGGAAGAGTCAGGACCAGCATTAACCTTTGCATCCAGTGCTCTGTTCATACTGATATTGAACAGTTCACCTGTAACAGAATCGATCTCAACTCCATATAGCTTTACACTATATCCTTCGTGATAATCCTGGCCTTTCATAAACACATTAGCCTCCCATTTAGGGTGTGGATTAACATCTGTATTTGTGTCATAGCCCATTTCAATGGTCTGCCCTTCCAAATCTACACCATATACCTGCCAAATATATTGTGCCGCAAGTTCTGCCGCTTCTTCCTTTGTCAAGTCCTTTTCCGTAGGATGATTGTTTTTGTAATACTCAAGGTCAATTGCCCCAACCTTATAATTTGCTTTCGTATAGCCTTCTGGCACAGTTACCTGAAATGCGCCCTTCTCACAAGCTACGTAGCTTGTTGGAATCGTGTCAGTTTTGTTGTATACCGCTGCCACTGCAACTTGTGTCAACCCCTGAAACATCATTGTGCTTGCCCCGATAATTAAAGTGGCTGCCATCACAGTCTTTTTTAAGTTTTTCCCCTCCTGCTTATTAGTTTTCATACTAACAACTCCTTTCATACTAACAACTCCTTTTATATTTACTTATGATCATCCAGTTGGGAATTTATTCTTTCTCCCATGCTATTTAACTTGATCACAAGAAACAGTATAAGGGAGCCGTATTATGGAATTATCATTGAATTGTTGTGAAATTGTAAAAGTTATTTTCACCTTTGTACCTTTTCCAGGCTGACTGGTGAAACTAAGCTCAGCATGATGGACTGAAGTAATCTGCTTACAGATTGCAAGCCCCAGTCCAGCGCCGCCATCGTTTCGGCTACGAGATTTCTCTCCACGGTAAAATGGCTCTGTAATCTGAGATAGAACTTCTGGTGTCATACCTTTCCCATCATCCTGAACGGTGATTATTTTCATACCGCTTTCCTGGATGGCACGTACTGTAATATGCCCACTTTCCCCGCATGCCTTGATTGCATTATTAATCAGGTTAATCAACAGGCTTTCCAGTAAAGACACATCTCCGTATATCGTATCAATTTTTCTTTGAAATACCAGCTGTATGTCCTTTCCTTCAAGCTTGACAAACAACGTCTGCTTGATCGAATCAAAGAGGTCAGGTACCTTGATTTCCTCAAAAATAACCGAATTGTTTTGCAGGTTCGCTAGTTCCATCAACTGAAATGCTATCGTTTGGAGGCGGCGGCTTTCGGACATTATGTATTGAAGTGCCAACAGTCTATCATCTTCCGATAAAGCCGCTTTTTCCATGTATTCTGCATATCCATAGATGGCCGTCAGTGGTGTGCGTATTTCATGGGCAAAATTGTCAACAAATTGCTGCTTTTTATCTGCAGCATCCTTCAGTTCCGTTATTTGGTGCTGGATCTCTTCAGCCATATGATTAAAATTTTGCGCCATTTTGGAAAGCTCGTCATGCCCGGATACACGAAGCCGCGTTCCATATGCTCCATTTGCGATTTCCCTAGAAGTTTGAGAGATCTGTTTGAGTGGTTGGAAAATTCGGTTTAATATAAGAAGCAGACCTAAAGCAAACAAAAGGGAGAGAATAAATCCCGCTAAAAATAAAATATTTTTCAGGCGACACCATGCGTTTATAGCATCAGTCACATCATAAAGATAAACCAGGATGTAGGAATTATAATCGTCTGGCAGCCCTCCTGCCACGATAACATATGTCTTGTTGTCCGATTTTCGTATGATTACCGAACGATTTCCATCCTCCGGGGGGGTGAGAGGGTTGCCTTTTAGTATCGATGCGTTCTGATTCGAGTAGACAAGCTGATCATTTTCATAAAGAGCAAGTCCCATTTTGCTGTTCCCCGACAAATAGCTGTAAGGCTGAAGCAAGGAACTGATAGAACCTTCTATATTGATTCCACGGTTTTCAACTGCATAAAAATCCTTAGTTAAAGCGGATACAATAAAATAATGCTCACTTAAACTTCTTTCCTCCGCACGGCTTACTGTGTCTTTGAACATTGCAACAGATACGATAAAAATTCCAAGATTAAAAAAAATAAGAAAAAGCGTGAGTGTTGTTAAAAAGGTTCGTTGTTTCACCGGCCTACCTCCAAACGGTACCCCAATTTATACACAGTTTTTATTTTGTCTTCCCATCCCAGCTTTTTCCGAAGCTTCTGGATATGTACATCCACCGTCCGAGTTCCTCCCTCAAAATCATATCCCCAAACCAAATCCAACAGTCTTTCCCTTGAGAGTGCAATATTACGGTTGTTTACAAGGACTTCCAGTAATTCATATTCTTTCGGCGTACATTCAACCAACTGTCCGACATGGAATACCTGACGGCTTTTAAAATTGATTTTCACATCTCCCGCTTCAAAACTACTCTCGCTTTTTTGTGTCCGTCTCAGAACAGCTTCCACACGGGCCAGCAACTCCAACATTTCAAAAGGCTTCGTCATGTAATCATCTGCACCCATGGAAAAGCCGTTGATTCGGTCGGTCAAGCTGCTTTTTGCCGTAAGAAAGATTGTGGGCGTTTTATTTCCTTGCTTCATCACATCAAATCCATTAAACCCCGGCAGCATTATATCCAAAATCATCAAATCGTAGGATTCCTGCTGTATTTCAACAACCGCAGTTTCTCCGTCAAAAACAGAGGTACACTGGTGACCCACTAGCTGCAGATTTCTTTTTACCAGCTCGTTGATCGCTTCTTCGTCCTCGACAATTAAAATTGATGCCAAATTAATTCACCTCCTCATATTAATGATATTATCAATGATATGTTATAGAGTTGTAAAGGCGAAAGCAGTTTTTTTGAAACATAGAAACAATAAATTACTCTAAAAGAACGATGAAAAATAATCATTTAAGTATAGAACTGTCTTCTGTTAAATATTAAAACCTTTGATGAATTTATTAAAGGCAATTCGAAAATAAAAATGAAGAAACTCATTTGCATAATATTGCAAGGTACCTAATGAATTTCATTCCATGATGTCACCACTTTCCTGTTCTGATACTTTTACTAGGAAAATTTATTCTTACCAGAAATAAACCCGCAGGCTTTTTCCATATAAGGCATTTGTTAAATTATCACTTGATATTTTTTCAAATTCTGTATAGTCAGCTCATTCAGGATAACTACAATGTCTATATCACTGCTGTCATTCGCTTCTTTGCATTTGTACTTCCTTGCAAACTAATAAAAGCAAGCCTATCTTCAAATTCATTTTTTATTTTTGATACAAGTCTATCTATCCACTTATCTATAAAAAAATAAATTCATCTTTTCACCTCGTAAATGTTATTTTTATGCACGAATAAGAAATCTATCCAAGTGCTTTATTTTTTCCAAGTCATCAAATAATCTATTTCGCCAGTGTTTTATCGTTTTTGCCTTTTCTTGGTATGCCATAGCATAGAAGATAAACTATATATAGATATAGTTTATTTAATAATCACTTGCTAAATTTAACAATAATAGTGCAAATTTTTCCATATTGTATATATGACAAAATTATTATGTTATATTTATTAAAAAAATAATTAACATGTTGATGGTAGCAGTACTTTCATTAAGTACTAATACAGTAGCTTTTGCTGGGGATACATACTATGAAATATGGATAATAAAAATGCTAAATACGTAAATTCTGCCTATGGAAGTTATAAACATTTAACTACATTAGGACTTGCTGATGCAACTGGAGAATATTTTTCTATTTCTGAAAGTATTGGTGTTGATGTTAGTTTAAGTGGGCCTCCTTTACATGTAGGAAAATCCACAATAGAAAGTGCATTAGGATTTAGTTTATCAGCAGAAGTTAATGTAGCTATAACTAAAAATTCGAGACCTTTACAAAAGGGTGAAAGTATTATAGTTGATTATCGTTTCAAAAATTACAAATATAAAGTTGTACAAGCTTGTACAATACATATGGATGGGTAAACCATTGATGGTGGAACAGCTGAACTAACAGTGACTAAACCTGATCCATTTGCTGATGTACAAATTACTTATGTAAATAAAAACGGCAAAGCATATCGTGCAGAATCATATAAAGCATATCCTAATGGCACATTAAAATTAGTAAGTACAAATAATTTATAAATTTTAACTAATTTGCTTTGAGGAGGTTTGTGTTGAGTAAAAATATTTTGGGACTTTGTTTTTGTATTGCTGGAAGTTTAGTATTTTCCTTAGATTTATTTATATTAAAGGTAATTCACATTTTTGACCAATTTGTCTCAACTCAAATTATTAATCATCAATCATATTTAAATATGATTGGATATCTTGAACAACCGGTTATTTGTGTAGGATTATTAATACCAATTATAATAATCATAATTGGTATTATATTTTTATTTAATAAAAATATTTTGTAAATATATTGAAAAAATTGATGATGAAAAACTATCCATTTCTTAACTGATTAACAGTAGAATGGATATTAAAAAATGGCACAAATAAGCCCAAATATGTTACGAAATATGTCATGAAAACAATAAAACAACCTCTTATAAAAGAGGTTGTTTTTTTTTTTTGTTTTTTAATACAAAAATATGCGAAATAGTTAAACATAATTTATATTTTGTCTGGTCAAGCAAAATTGTTACACCAAGGTATAATTTTTTTTATATAGCACAACGTGCTTTATAAGGAATAAGACCTTTATTATAAGAATGAGGTCTTACGTGATTGTACTTCCCATAAACGAATTCATAGATACCTTGATTCATTTCGTCAGATGAATTGAAGGTAAATAGGTTAAAATATTCGTTTTTGAGTGTATTATAAAATCGTTCCATTGGGGCATTGTCATAAGGGCAGCCTTTTTCAGGTGATATTGCTTGTGCCACTTACAATGCCAGCCTTTAAGCACGTTGCCACACTTTTCTTTGCATAAGCTGAAATATCATCTTTGTCATCGTAAATTATAAGGAGCGCTTCAGCCTCATCATCTGTAAGGCTTATATCCATTTCCTTTATTTTCATTGTTCTGGTAATGATTTCCATTGCCTACTCTCTTGTAATTGTGTTGCTAGAGCCAAAGATAGATGCATCATAGCCGTTAATCAATCCTACTCTGATGCTGTATCAACATAGCCGCTGAACCAGTCGACTTTCGCTACGTCTTTAAGGCTGCTCTCGGTAGTTCCTTGTGAAAGCCCGATGGCACGCACAACGATTGCAGCAAACTCTTCACGTGGAATCGATTTATTCGGGTTATAGTTGCCTGCTCCATCGCCGCTGATTACTATTCTTGAACCCATGTCGTTGATTGCAGTCTCTGCCCAGTAATTTACCACATCATTAAACTCAACAGGATTCCAAATTATGGAATAGGTGCTATTGGTATAAATATAGATGTCTTGCCATTGCCATCTTGAAACGTATGAATTCGAACAAATTCACCATGTGTCCATGCTGCTAGTTCAATTGGATTCAACTTTTTTTATATATTATATCTGCAAAGAACTTCTTATCTTTTTTCTCCTAAAAGAAATTGATCCTTGCGAAGATATTTCCCCAATATAGCTATGTCCATACGAACAAATCACACTCTTATTTTCTACACTTAGTATTCGAGTAATATATATCTATAATAACAGTAACTAAAACAACAATAATAAATATTATAGCAAAAGGTAGCATTTGATTTTCATTTATAATTCCACTCTCCACTTTATAGCCTAAATACGCCATAATAAAAAGTAAAACTGCTATAACAAGTAAAGTAATGCCCATCATTCTGCATAATTTCTTCTTATCATACTGCTCCTTTTCTTTTGCTGACGCTGTATTATACCCTGCAATCATCCAACTTCCCTTTCCGAAAAACATAAAAATCGCTATTATTAAAAATATGCAAGCTAATACACTTATAAATATTACTGAAC
>JABNAD010000017.1_pt2 | contig 23225 bp, 29 predicted proteins | sample 7240381 | NCBI WGS metagenome assembly JABNAD01 (sample SAMN11332834, study PRJNA596920) | anaerobic digester metagenome | biome: digested sludge; isolation source: digested sewage sludge-derived enrichment culture grown on H2/CO2 | place: Germany: Goettingen
ATCCCGTCCTGGTACGTTTCATCTCTCTCGAATCCCGTCCTGGTACGTTTCATCTCTCTCGAATCCCGTCCTGGTACGTTTCATCTGCCCTGATTCACCCGGTTTCGCCCTGATCCGGCTCATCTCACCTTCATCTCTCTCGAATCCCGTCCAATTACGTTTCATCTGCCCTGATTCGCCTGGTTTCGCCCTGATCCGACTTATCTCATCTTCATCTCTCTCGAATCCCGTCCTGGTACGTTCCATCCTGACCCGATTCACCCGGTTTCGCTCTGATCCGACTCACCTGGTTTCGCCCTGATCCGGTTCACCTCGATCCATCCTGCCCACCAGTCCTCTGAGAGCGATCTCATCGAATCTTCCTGATAAACGGATTTCCTCTCTGGAAATCCTGTGTTCCGGTTCTGATCCTCTTCGGAAATCCTGTATTCCAGCTCCCATCCTCTCTGTCCTCTCCGTCTCCTGGCCTGCAGCGCCTTTCATTTCTCCATGGGAAACAAAGGGGTCGGGGATCGAACTCTTGAAAACAGGAGATAGAATGAAGTAAAATACATGGTACAGGGGTACTGGAAGATCCTATGGACAGCAGTCATCTTAAACCGCTCACCGTAACCGGTGCCGTCATCACCGTCTCCTCGACTCGGAAACCCGAGACCGACACCAGCGGAAAGACGCTCATCGACCTCCTCTCGGCCGCGGAGATCGAGGTGACCCATTATGGCGTCATCCCCGACGACCAGGAGCGGATCCGCTCCGAGGTTCGCACAGCGCTTTCGCGTGCAAACTGCGTCATCGTTACCGGGGGCACCGGGCTCACTGCCGACGACGTGACCATCGAAGCAGTCGCACCGCTCCTTGAAAAGACGATCGACGGGTTCGGGGAACTCTTTCGGCTGAAGAGCTACGACGAGATCGGGACGTCCGCGATCCTCTCGCGGGCGATCGCCGGGGTCGTCGGCGGCCGGGCGGTCTTCTGTATCCCGGGCTCGACGAAGGCGGTCACCCTGGCCGCAAAAGAGATCATCATCCCCGAGATCCGGCACATCCTCAGCCACGCCGGGGCCGGTCAGCGGTAGACGTCGAGGAGCGCCACCCGCTCGAGGACGAGTTCGCGGAACCGCTCCTCGCCGACCACGGCAACCTCCTCGGGGGTGATCGAGAAGAGGTCGGCAAGACGCGCCCTTTTTGCGGGATCGATCTCTTCCCCATCCTCTTCATCGCTGACGATCCTCACGAGACCCGCCAGCTGGTCCCGGACGCCGGGCGCCGGCGGGCAGACGGCGACAAACGATCGGTTCTCGCCCGGGTGAATCCCGAACGACGAGGCCACCTGGCACTGCCGGGTTCCCGCAGCGTAGAGGAGGGCCTCCATCTCAAGTGAGTTCGCGATCGCTTCACCGCCGGCCCAGGACCTCCGGGCGTGCCGGAGCGCCGCCTCGACGTGATCCCGTCCGGTCAGGCGGTCGGCGTCGAAGAGGATGATGTGGGTCTCAAACTCGTCGGCGATCGTTCGGATCTCTGTGAGGAAAGCGGCGTTGTCATCGACCGTGAAAGCCGCCCGGTAGATATCGCAGGGTATCTCTGTCATATTCATTCACCCGAACCGGAAGAGGGTCGACTGCTCCTCGGCGGCACCCCCGATCTCGTCCCGGACGCCATCGAGCTGCTCGAAGATCTGGGTGGCGATCCCCTGCCCGAGGATCTTGCCGACCTTCTCGGATCCTGCCTCCCGGAGCGCCTCGATCGAGTCGATACCGTTGTTGAAGAGCCGGCGGGCTCTGACCCGGCCGATCCCGCGGATCCTGATGAGCGGCAGGAGTTCCTTCTTGATACCGTGCTTCGTCCGGAGTTCCATCTCCTCGATCGGGGCCTTGAGGTGCGGGGCAAAGAGTCCGGCGAGGTGCCGGCTCGCGTGAACCAGCCAGGCCACGCTCTCCACCATCCCGTAGACGTCGCCCGGCCCGACACTGTAGCGCTCGCAGATCACGTCTTCGCCCACCTCGTCCGCCCAGTCGGCGAGGAGGAGCGCCGTCTTGAGGCTGCGGTCGAACTCCTCGCCCGCGTCCCAGGGGATCTCCATCCAGAGTTCGTCCCGGTGGTCGGCGAGGAATCGGTCGAGGGCATACATATCGTTTTTGCGCACAAAGAGCGTCGGCATATCCGGCGTCGCGCAGAGGAGGTGGAGGAAGCCGATATCGGTGTAGTCCTTCTGGCGCGTCAGTGCGTTCACGATCACCTCGGCGCTCCGGGGATCGATGTAGAGCCGGGAGACGAGCGACCCGTACTCGGTCGTCTCGAGCCACTCCCCCACCTCGGTGATCATCTCGCTCTCCCGCAGGAACTCGAGCACCCGGTCGACCGCCCGTTTCAGCGCACGCGGGCTCTCGCCCTGGTGGGCGTAGAACGTCCCGTCCATGAACCCGAGCACCTCGCCCGTCTCGCGGGCGAAGCCGGTCGCGATGAGCGAGAGGATATGGGTGCAGAGGACTGCCTCGTCCGCGCACCGGCTCCGGACATCTTCTGCCGCCGCCTCGATGTAGTAGTCGAAGAGCTCGTCGACCATCTCCTCGGACTTCGCGATCAGGACGGCCTCGCCGTAGGGGTCGAGCCGCGGTCGCCCGGCTCGCCCGGCCATCTGCCGGTACTCCCGGACCGGGATCGGCACCATCCCCTCCCCGGCGTTGAACCGGAGGTAGTCGCGGACGATCACCCGCCTGGCGGGGAGGTTCAGGCCGGCGGCAAGCGTCGGGGTAGAGGAGATGGCCTTGATCTGCCCCTCACGGAATCCGGCTTCGACGATCTGGCGCTCCTCCCGCGAGAGCCCCGCGTGGTGGAATGCCGCCCCCTGCGCGACGCAGGCGGCGAGGATCTTCCCCATATCGGTCGAGGCGCTCGACCGTATCCTATCGGCGTAGCCGGCGAGGATGGGGTTTGCAAGTTTCAGGCCGGATGCCGCGCGTTTCGCGAACGCCTCGGCGTTTTTGCGGGAACTGACGAAGACCAGGCACTGGCCGCCCTCCGCGACCGTATCGAGGACGAGATCCAGGTCCTCGTACTTGCTCTTTCGCTCGACCTCCCGGGTGCTGTCGGCAAACCGGATGCCGTCCTCGAAGAAGACCCCCTCGCGGAGGTCGACCGGGCGCCACTCGCTCTCGACGAGTTCGGCGTCCAGCCATCCGGCGAGGTCGGCGGGGTTGCCGATGGTCGCCGAGAGAGCGATGATCTGCATCTCGGGGTTCTTGTGCCGGAGTTTCGCGATCACCATCTCGACCGTCGCTCCCCTCGACGGATCGTCGATCAGGTGAACCTCGTCGACGACGAGCAGGCTGATCTCCGAGAGCCACGGCGTCCGGTTCCGCAGGAGCGAGTCCACCTTCTCGCTCGTCGCGACGATGATGTCGTTTCTTCCCAGATACTCGTCCCTTCGATCGAAGTCGCCGGTGGCGATCCCGACGCGGAGACCCTTTCCGGAGAACTCCTCGAACTTCTCGCTCGCGAGCGCCCGCAAAGGAACGATGTAGAGGCACTTACCGCCCTTCCCCACCTGGTGATGCATCGCCATCTCGGCGACCAGGGTCTTGCCGCTCGCCGTGGGGATGGCGACGAGAAGGTTCTTTCCCGAAAAAAGGCCCGCTTCGACGCAGGCGGCCTGCGGCGGGTAGAGTTCCGTGATCCCGCCGTCGATGTAGCGCCGGGCAAGATCCGGCGGGACGGGGAGGCCGGCTATCTCCATGTGTACCCCTTCATTTCCACTGCAAACCGCATATCTTCCGTATCGTCATGGGCAGGGTCGGTCCGGCCCTGCCGCATCACGAGTAGTACTCCAGCATCGCCTGCTTGGCTTCCTTCTTCTTCCGGTCGAGGAATCCGTAGACATGCTCGTGCGGCACGCCCTGGATCAGCATCTCCACCGCCTTCCTCGCGGTCTCGACCTGGTCGGGGAGACCGATGATCGCGACGGTCTTGCCCTGGACCGAGATCTCCGTGGTGGTCATATCCTCGATCTGGGCGCGGGAGGTGCCCGCCTTCCCGATGATCCGCCCCCGGAGCCGTTCGAGCTGCCGGGTCGTCCCCGAGAGGTCGGCGAGATCGAGGATGTCGAGCATCATGTCCTCGTCGTCGAGGAGCCGGAGCGCACGCTCCGGCGAGAACCCCCGGTTGATCGCGGAGACGACGTTTGTCGCCGTCATGACGCCGACGGGGTCCTCTCCTTCGAGCGTCACAAGCCCTTCCTCGCTGTCGATCCGGAGGGTTATCCCGGTCTTCTCCTCGATCTCGCGCTTCGTGGACCCGCTCTTCCCGATGAGTACACCGATCCTCGCTGTTGAAACTTTCATCTCCTGTATGGTCATGGTTGCATCCCTCCTTCCGGTGGTCAGGGCTCCCGGCGTCCGGTGCCGACGAGCGTTCCGATGATCTCCTGCTCGTCGACCACGTCGCAGTAGCGGGAGAAATATCGATTGAGGTTCTTGATATCCCGGACCAGAAACGCCGACGCCCGTGGGTGATCCAGGGTGACCGCCTGTCCCATATCGATCAGGTATGGTTTCTCGTGGTAGAGGATATTGTATTCGGAGAGGTCGGCGTGAACCAGGCGTGCCTCCCGGTAGAGCCGCTCCACGTAGCCGAGGATATCGCGGTATACCGCTCCGTAATCCTCGACCTCGGCGTTCCGGAGCTGCGGATACGGCACCTCGTCCTCGCCCAAGAACTCCATTAAGAGGATGTTCCGGTCGAACGCAAACGGTTCGGGGGCCGGAATCCCCGCTTCGTGCGCCCGGGCGAGGTTGCTGTACTCTTTCTTCGTCCAGGCGAAGATGAGAGCCTTGCGCGTTCCCCGGACGCTCGAGAACCGGCGATCCCCCGCCAGGTAATCGTTCATCGCCTTGAAGTTCGCGGTCTGGATGCGGTAGATCTTGATCGCGAGCCCCTGCCCGTCGCGCTCGCCGTAGAAGACGTTTGCCTCTTTTCCCGTGCTGATAGGCCCGCCGATGACCGAGATCAGTTTCTTCTGGACGAGCTTGTAGAGGGCCATCAGGGTGACCTCGTCGAAGACATCCTCCCGTACCTTCACGGTGTTGGCGTCTTTTATCCTGACGCCCATCGCCTCGATCTTGCGGTCGAACTGATCATGCTCTTCATCACGGGTCACGGCCGGATCACCTGCTGCAGACGTAATCGTGTACGGGGGCGAGGATATCGATGAGGTGCGCGGCTGCCGCCGCTTTGAGGTCCATCGGGTGAACCTCGCCCGCGGCGTAGGCACGCTCGAGGTCTTCGTAGACGGCAAACTCCCGGTCGCCGCCGAACTTCTCCGGCCGGCGGATGGCGACCGCATCCGTCCGGGGGAAGACGTGGTAGCGCAGGATCTCGAGCACCGGGTTGTTCTCGATCTCCGGTGGGCAGAACGCCTTCTTCATCTTCTTCTTGATATCCTCCTCGGAATCGGCGACCGATATGACGTTTCCGGCTGACGACGACATCTTCTTTCCGTCGAGGCCGTTGATGATCGGCGTATGGATGCAGACCGGCGCCGGATACCCGATCGACGGGAGGTGTTCCCGCGCGAGCATGTGAATCTTTCGCTGGTCGATCCCGCCGACGGCGGCGTCCACCTTAAGCGTCGCGATATCGACCATCTGCATGATGGGGTAGACCATCTGCGAGACCGTCGGGTTATCCATCTGCCGCCCGACCTCGTCCATGCTCCTCTTCGCCCGGTTGAGGGTGATCGCCTGGGAGAGTTCAAGGACGGCGAGCTCGTACTCCGCCGTGAGCTGCACGTCCGAGCCGAGGACGTAGTTTGCGCCGCGGAGGCCGAGCCCCTCGAAGCAGAGGCGGTTGTACTCGGCCGTCTCCCGGATCTCTTCCATCGTCCCCTTGCGGTTCAAGAACGCGTGGAGGTCGGCGATCAGCACGGTCACCTCGAACCCTGCCTGCTGCAGGTCCATCAGCTTGTTCACCGTCACCATATGGCCGAGGTGGATCTCTCCGCTCGGCTCGTAGCCGGTGTAGACCCGCCTGACCGGACGGTCGATGAGCGCGCGCAGTTCCTCGTCGGTGACGACCTCTACGGTATTCCGGGTCGCCAGTTCGTACGGATCCATTAAAAATAGTGGGTCTGCCGGGGAGTTAATGCTTCTTCCTCCCCCGCTCTCCGTTCATCCGATAGCGACGAGACCGAGCGCTTCGTTGGTCATCCGGATGGACTCTTGTGAATCCTTCACCGTTCCCATCAGGGCGCGGATGCAGTCGATGTTCTCGGGGACGACGTCGGCCTCCTGGTGGATCGCCTGGAAGCAGTAGAACTCTTTACCGTCGAGGATCGAGACCGACTCCTCGAAGACCCCGTTCTCCCAGAGATCCGTCCTCGGCCGGCCGAGATCCTGGGTGTACTCCCGGAGCTGGGCGTTGCTCTTGATCCCCATGGTCTTGCGGACGAGCCCGATCCGGCTGTGGTTCTCAAAGACCTTCAGCACCTCCTCGCGGGTGGTCTCCTTCTTTAAGTCCATCTGGATCGAGTGCATGTGCATAAACGTCGTCGGGACGATCATCGCGAGCGTGACGATGTTGATGTGCGGGAGGACGGTGTTGACGTCGGGGCCGTGGTGGCTCGGGATGGACGCCGGGTTCAGGACGATGGCATCGATCGGTCCCCGCTTCACGTCGTCGGGGTCCGCGCCGCGCCGGACCATCACCGCCCGAACCCGTGCGACGCCGAAGGCCTGGTCCAGGGCGTGGATGATCCGGACGAGCCCGGTGGAGTTGCACGAGACGACCCGGGCGAACTGGTGGTTTTCGGCCTCGTTGTAGTTCGCGTGGGCGTTGAAAGAGAACCCGGCGACCTCGTGATCTTCGCCGCCCTGGAAGATCGCCTTTTTGCCGAGTTTCTCATAGATTGGCCTGTTCTTCTCGCCGACGCCGCCGGGGGTGGCGTCTACGACGATATCGGCGGCCTTGAGCATCGCTTCGACGTCGCCGGCGACCTCGATCCCGGCCTTCTCGAACGCCGACTTCTTCCCGAGGTCAGCGATGTAGAGGGGGTATCCGCGCTCTTTTGCAATGTATGCCTCAGCGGAGACGCTCGTCTTAGAGACCCCGATGACTTCCATATCGGGTTGTGCGGTGACCGCATCGGCGACCCGTTTACCGATGGTGCCGAACCCGTTGATCGCGACTTTGATCATGCATGATGGAATACAGAACAAAAATTAATAAAGGTTGCTGGTTTGCAAATAGAAAGGCTATTAGAAACCCTTATCGGAAACCGGCTCTTGTGGGGGCCGATAATACCCGCAGCTCCGTGCAAACAAAGCGAACGGAACCCCAAGATATAAACACGGCAGGGTTCGCGCGGACCCGGGAACGGCAGGACGATTTCTGCCGGCTCTCTTCCCTGCTCCCCTCCCGGAGAGGCAGAGGCGCGGTGCGGCAGGACTTATATCCAATCGGGACGATGGAGGATATATTCATGGATCAGCAGCCCGTCCTCGCAACCGACCGCCTTCTCCTGCGGCCGTATACCCTCTCGGATGCCCGTGCGGTGCAGCGGCTCTGCGGAGACTACGCTGTCTCGGCGACGACTCTTCTCCCCTACCCGTACCCGGACGGCCTCGCCGAGGTCTGGATCGCCTCGCTTGACGAAGGCACCGAGCGCGGCAACGCCGCGGCTTTCGCCGTCACCCTTGCCGGGGACGGAACCCTCATCGGCGGTGCCCGTCTTCGGATCGAGCCCGATCACGCCCGCGGCGAGCTCGGGTTCTGGGTTGCGAAGACCTGCTGGGGCCGGGGATATGCCACCGAAGCCGTCCGTGCGTTGATCGAGTATGGGTTCTCCGTCCTCGGGCTGCACCGGATCCATGCCATGCACTTCTCCCGCAACCCGGCCTCGGGCCGGGTGATGGAGAAGTGCGGGATGGTGCACGAAGGCCGGCTCCGCGGACACATAAAAAAATGGGGCGTATACGAGGATGTCGATATCTGGGGGATTCTGAGCGAGCAGGTCCCCCCTACCAGAATGTATGCCTCCCCGGCGCTGTCGAGGGTGCCCGTATGACCGGACAGCCCGTCCTTGCAACCGATCGCCTGCTCCTGCGGCCGTTCACCCTCGCGGATGCCCCGGAGGTGCAGCGGATCGCCGGCGACTACGAGATCGCCTCCCGCGCCCTCGATATACCCTATCCTTACCCCGACGGAGCGGCGGAGACCTGGATCGCCACCCTCGCGCCCGGGTTTGAGCAGGGGGTTCAGATCGTCTACGCCGTCACCCGGCGCGGCGAGCCGGGACTCGTGGGCGCGGTCGGGCTCACGGAGATTGACCACGGTCATGGGCGGGCGGAGCTCGGGTTCTGGGTTGCGAAATCCTGCTGGGGCCGGGGATATGCCACCGAGGCCGCCCGTGCGTTGATCGAGTACGGGTTCTCGATCCTCGGGCTGCACCGGGTCTACGGCACGCACTTCTCCCGCAATCCGGCCTCGGGCCGGGTAATGGAGAAGTGCGGGATGGGGCACGAGGCGCACCTCCGGGAGCACGCGAGGAAGTGGGGAGTCTTCGAGGACGTCGAGGTCTGGGGGATTCTTAGCGACGATTGGCGGGAGCGGTGGACGGCCCCGACGATCCGGGAACCCTGAACCCGCGAGTTCAACCTTCGAGCTCCTGCCGTACGAGAATTATATTAGACTCAGGTACGATGGTTTAATGGGGAATGTGGACGGGGTTCGCCCCCCACTCTGTTGTCGCCCCGCCGAAGGCCGCCCGCCGGTCTGAAGGTTTTCCGGACACTATCTCTCGAAAAAGACGGCATAGCCCCGGCACCCGCCTTCGGTGGCGGTTCTGAGGACGTGGACGTCCTTCCCGCGGTGCTCCAGTTGCTGGGCGTAGGTTTTTGCGGCCTGCTGGGTCTCGTAGAGCCGTTCGGCGTAGTACTCTCTCTCGTCGATGACCCGACGTTGTCGTATTCCGATCCAATCGGGCATTGGCCTCCGATCCATGCTTTATCGTTGCAGCGGGCGGATAATAGTTCTTGTGTATCGACTGCCGGGCCCGCCAGGCTCTAGGGCGCCTGCGCTGCCTGCTCCGCCCAGTAAGCCTCCGCCTCTTCCTCCATCTCCTCGAGCCGGTCGTAGTAGTCCGGGAACTCGTTCAAGTGGGCAAGCGCTATCTTTGCCGTCAGAAAGAGGTCGTCGTCGGTGACGTTCGTCGCCGGGTCGCGGAGGCCGTGCTCGAGTTCCACGACCATGCCGCGCCGGAACTGTTCGACGTCGAACTCCTCCCAGGTGATGCCGAGCTGCTCGCCCATCGCCTTTGCTTCATCCGCGGTTATGTCTCTTCGTGCCATGTGGATCTCACCGGTGGAGGGTAGCTCTCCGGGGATATGAGCCTGACGGAGGCGTGAGACGGATGAGCCGAAACTTCCTTATTTTCCCGGCGATGACGGTATGTACGGAGAACCATGACGGAACCGGCTGAACTCCCGGGTGCAGGCGTCCGGGAAGCGGGAGGCGATGCCCCGGTGCGGGAGGAGAAGAATCCGATCTTTGCGGCGGGTCTCTCCCTTCTCTTCCCGGGGCTCGGTCAGGTCTATAATGGAGAGACGGGCAGGGGCATCCTGGTGCTTTTCGGGGTTCTCGCGGGGCTTCTTGTGATGCTCATCCCCGGGGCGATCGTCTGGATCTTTTCGGTCTACGACGCCCTGGCGACCGCGCGGCGAATGAACGAGGGAACCGTCCCGTTCCGAAAGATGCGCTTCGTCTCGGCCGTGCTCTTCATGGTCGTCTGGATGGCCGGGGTACTCGCGTTTCTCACCCTTCTCGCGTTCGCGGCGGTTGCGGCCTTCACCAGGGCGATGTAGGTTCCCGCCCCCTTACCGCGTGCCCCCACAATCCTTATCCCCACAACCCCCGTTACCCCCGCCCATGCAGCGCCAGATCGTCGAGTCCACCAACATAAAATCGGTCGGCTACGACCCGGAAGACGAGGTTCTGGAGGTTGAGTTTCATAGCGGCGGAGTCTACCACTACGTCGGGGTGCCGCCCGACGTCTACGAAGGAATGCTCGCGGCACGCTCGAAAGGCCGGTATTTCGGCGACTTCATCCGGCTGCGCTACCCCTACGAGAAGGTCCGGTGAGACCCGCCGCAACCGCTATCATCTTCGCCCGCCACAACCCCCCCGTATGTCCCGACAGTCAGCCGGACGTTCCGGCGCCGTACGATCCGTCGGCTACGACCCGACGACGAAGGCGCTCCTCGTCATCTGCGAGAGCGCCGACGCCTATCGTTATGCCGGCGTTCCAAAAGAGGTCTACGACGCCCTCTTCGCGGCCCCGTCGCGGGGGCAGTTCGTTCGCGAGTCGATAGAGGGCAGGTACCCGCGGGAGAAGTTTCCCTGCATGATGGTGGGGGAGGAGGTCTGACGCGAACCTGCCTCACCGTTCGTGTTTCTGGAACTCCCCAAACGCCGCGAGACACCGCCGGCCGTCCGGGCTCTTGCTCAGGAACTCGAGAAAGAGCCTGAGGCGCTCCATCGTCTCCGGGCTCACGTGATGCTCGAACTGGCAGGCGTCCGTCTCCGCGGTCTCTCCCTCGACCCCCAGGAGCTCCAGCAGATCCGCAAACGTCCTGTGCCTTCTCTGGAGATCGCGGGCCATCTCTTCCCCTGCCGGGGTCAACGTCGCGCCCGCGTAGGACTCGTATACGATGAGCCCCTCCCGCTCCAGTTTCCGGAGCATCTCCGTGACCGACGGCGGTTTGACGTCGATCGCTTCCGCGATCCTGCCGGTCTGCGCCCGCCCCTCCTGTCTCTCGAGCAGGCAGATGATCTCGATGTACTCTTCCGTCGTCTTCCTCCGCATCTCTCCTCCCTCCTTAAAACCCGATCAGGATCACCCGCAGCGCGCCCCCGACGAGGAGCGCCGCCGTCACCATCACGCCTGCGGCGGCGAGCATCCCCCGCGCCCCGAGTTCCCGGAGGAGCACAACGAACGTCGCCACGCACGGGAAGTAGATCGTGAGCATCGTCACCGCGATCACGAGCTGTTCCGGGCTCATCCCGAGCGGCACCAGCATCCCCACCGCGAGATCCTTTCTGAGAAAACCTACGAGGAGCGCGACGGCCGCCCCGGCGGGAAGCCCGAGCCAGGCCTCCATCACCGGAGCGAAGGCGGCCGCGAGCAGGTCGAGGAACCCGACCGAATAGAGCAGGTTGACGAGCAGGATACCAAGAAAGAGGTAGGGGATCGCCTCCCCGACGAAGCCCCTAACCCGCATCCAGGTCTTCGTGACGGTCGCCCGGAGATCCGGCGCCCGGTAGGGCGGGATCTCTAAAAATATCTCCGGGCACTCGCCCGGCACGACCCGGTTCAGGATCAGGCCCGCGGCGACGTAGACGAGCGCGAGGGTCACAAAGACCATCACTACGTAGTGCAGACCGAAAGGCCCGAGCACCGCGAAGATCATCGCGATCTGGGCCATGCACGGGATCGCAAGCGACATGAGGGTGGCGGCGATGAACCGCTGCTTCTTCGTCTCCAGCACCCGGGTGGCGAGCGCCCCCGGCACGTTGCACCCGAACCCGAGGAAGACCGGGATGATGCCGTAGCCGTGCATCCCGAGCCGGTGGAAGAAGGTATCGGCCAGCGTCGCGAGCCGGGGGAGGTAGCCGGTGTCCTCGAGGATCGAGAGGACGAGGTAGAACGCCACGATGTAGGGGAGGATCATGGCGAATGGAACGTACAGCCCCGTCGTCAGGAGCCCCATCGACTGGACGTAATCGATCTCGCCGTCGATGAGGTGCCCGATCAGGATCTCGTGCAGGATCCCGGGGCCGAGGAGGTCACTCGCCCTCATGACGATCGGGGTATAGAGGTCGAAGAGCGGCTCGAAGACGAACGATATGAGTCCTTCGCCGATCCACCGGACCGCCAGGAACGCGGCGGCGATGACCGCGAGAGCTATGAAGAGGCCGCTGGTCGGCCGGATGCTCGCCTCGCTGAGCCGGTCGGCGAGGGTGTGGTGCCGGTGGGCGATCGTCTGCACCTCCCCGGTGATCCGGCCGACCGCCACCCACCGCTCCTCCTCGCTCATGGGCTGTATCGTCGCCGAGGGGCATGCCTCGCCGAGCCGCCTCACGAGTTCCCGGATCCCCTCCCCGGAAAGGCCCACGGTCGGGACGACCGGCACCCCGAGGAGCGCTTCAAGTCCGTCGACGTCGATCGCGATCCCCTGGTGGCCGGCCTCGTCCCAGAGGTTGAGCGCGACGGCCGCCGGGACCCCGCGCTCCAGGGTCTCGAGGGTCAGGTAGAGGTTTCTCTCCAGGTTGGTCGCATCGACGACGTTGACGACGACGTCGGCCTCTCCGAGGATCTCCGTGGCGACCTCTTCGGCCGGGTTCGTGGGGGTGAGGGAGTAGGTACCGGGTGCGTCGATCACCGCGGCGGGGCCGTCCGGAAGACGCATCTTCCCGCGGGAGACGTCGACGGTGGTTCCGGCGTAGTTCGAGGTGATGACCCGGGTGCCGGTCAGCCGAGAGAAGATCCCGCTCTTCCCGACGTTCGGGTTGCCCATCAGGACGACGGTCTTCATGCGGCAACGTCCACGACGACTCTTACGGCCATTCCCCGGCCGAGCGTCACTTCCCGGCCATCCACTTCGATCACCACCGGACCGCCGAGGGGGTGACGGGTGACGACGGTGAGGTTCTTGCCTTCCCTGATTCCGATGGTTCTGAGTTTCCGGACAAAGCCCGGATTCCCGATAAATCGGGCGATGGTTCCCTGCATGCCCGGTTCCAGATCAAGCAACGTTTTTTCCATGGCGATCATTTTTAGGTATACCTAAATCTGGTGCGGGAAGTAGATATACCTTACTTCCGTAGCCGCGGTCTCTCTCCCGGATCCGCCGGCCCGGCCGGAAGCAAGGTTTATCCCGGTGGTTCGCGTAATCCGAGAAGAAGAGCACCTGCTGCCCGGAGAAGTGACCCATATGACGACCGTGATTGCCGTTGACCTCGGCGGAACCAACCTCCGCGCCGCCCTGGTAGGCTCGGACGCGACGATACTCGCCCATGACGCCGTCCCGACGCCGACTACGGGATCGTCCGGGGAGGTGATCACCGCCGCGATCGCCGCCCGGGTGGAAGCCCTCCTCGCGTTGCCGGAGGGGAAGGAGGCTGCGGCCATCGGCGTCGCATCGGCCGGCCCGCTGGACCCCGACCGGGGGTGGGTCGTCGACTCCCCGAACATCGCGTTCCCGGTCGTGGAGATCATCGAGCCGCTCCGGGAGCGGTTCGGGCTTCCGGTCACGCTCATCAACGACGCCCGGGCAGGCGTCCTCGGCGAACGGTGGGCGGGCGCCGCACGCGGCTCCGATAACGTCGTCTACATCACCCTCTCGACCGGCATCGGCGGCGGTGCGGTGGTGAACGCCCTCCTCCTCCTCGGGATGAATGGGAACGCCGGGGAGATCGGGCATATCCCCGTCGATACCCGCTACAACCTCGTCTGCGGGTGCGGGTTTGCCGGCCACTGGGAGGCCTATGCCTCCGCAAAGAACATCCCCGGGTTCTTCGCGGCGTGGCGGGAGGCGGCCGACGTCCGGCATGTCGTCTTCGACCCCTCCTCCACCCGGGAGATCTTCGACGCGGCACGGGCGGAGGATCCGGCCGCCCTTGCCTTCATGGAGGCGCTCGGAGAGATGAACGGCCGCGGGGTCTCGGCGGTCATCGTCGCCTACAACCCCGAGGTGATCGTCTTCGACGGGCCGCTCGCCCGGTACTACGGGGATATCGTGATCCGGCATATGGAGCCGTTCATCGACCGCTACCTCTCGCTTCCCCGGCTTGTCGTCTCCGAACTTGCAGGACAGGCGCCGCTTCTCGGGGCGGCGGCGTACGCGCTCGAGGCGATGAGGAGGGGGCGAGGGGTGTGATCGAGATCTACCAGAACCTGTATATCGGGACGCAGGAGGACTACGAGGTCGCGGTGGAGGCACACGAGACCTGGTGCGTGGTGCACGCCTGCCGGAGCCCCTACCACTGCCTGGCGGTCACCTACTCGCCTCTGGGGACGGTGCCGCCGGATCATCCCGAGCACCTGGTCGCCCGGCGGGGGAACCGGCTGATGCTCAACCTGCTCGATGTGAGGGATCCCGAAGACGTTCCGCAGGAGGCGATCGATGCGGCTCTCGCCTTCATCGACCGGTGTCTCTCGGAGGGGCGGCAGGTGCTGGTTCACTGCGGCTTCGGCGTCTCCCGGTCGGCAGCGATCGGGCTTCTCTACCTCGCGGCCTACACCGACGTCCTGCCGAAGGAGCAGTTTTCCGACGCCGAGGAGGCCTACCGCAGGATATACCCTCCCTATAAACCCGGCCGGGGAATCCGGGGCTTTCTTATGGCGCACTGGGAGGAGTACGCGAGGAGGCGGCTGGCGGCGTGACCGCGGAACCCCTCGCCGCCGCCGCGATCGAGGTCCGGCGATCGCGGTTCTACGCTCACCTTTACCGGGTTGAAGGGCCACAGGACGTCGCGGCGGTTCTCGCCGGCCACCGGGAGGCCTACCGGAAGGCCGCCCATCACTGCGCAGCATTCCGGTGCGGTGCTCTCGAGGAGTTCAAGAACGACGCCGAGGTCGGCCGGGCGTTCCGCGATGCCGGGGAGGCGGCGATCCGCGAGGCAGGGACTACCCGGTGACGAGAGCCTGCTGCCGGGCGGCGGGGATTCCCGCGGGAAGGATTGCCGAGACGGGAGCGAAAGCGGCAGTCCGGGCAAGAACGGCCCGGAGCGCCGCGGCCGGCACCGTGTAGCGCTCGCCGGTGACGAGCTCGAAGACGACCGCTTTGCCTGTCCGCGACCGCTCCGCGCGGCCGACCGTGTCCCCGAGAACCGGGCCCCAGTCGTCGCGAAGCAGCCTGACCCGGGCCGGGTACCGGCCGCCGAGCGCCTGCTGGAGATCGCTGACCCGGGCTCCGAACCGCCTGCCGTCGAGGGCGATCTCGACGATCTGGCAGGGTCGCCCCCATTCGTCGGTCGCGGCGCACCTGTTGTTCTGGAGGTAGCCCGCTCTCTCTAGCATACTCCCGGAGTCGCCCGCGGGGGTTTAAAAACCGCGCCGTGCGGGGGGTGAAAGTGAGAGATGCGACGAGGTTCTAAAACTGTGGCATCTCCCACGCCTGCCACTTCTTCCGCCCGCGGGCGAGGAGAAACACCGCCGGCGCGACGAGGAGGAGGCTTAACGCCGCGTACGCGGGGTCGACGATCGAGACGAAGATGAGGAGCAGGAGCGCCGGGCTTATCGCGAGGAGGTAGCGGAGGAAGACCCAGGCGTGATAGAGCATCACGTTCGGGTGGAGCCCCGTGAGGTAGAGCGTCACCGCGAGGGTGTAGGCCGAGACCGAGGCGAACGCGGCAAGGGCCGGGAGGAAGGTTCCCGCCGCACCGGAGGTCGCCGCCGCGAGCACGAGCACTCCGAGCGGGAGGAGGTTTGCAAGCGCATAACTCTTCAGTTTCGCGTCGATCACCTCCGAGACCTCCACCGGCAGGAAGGCGTAGGAGGTGAAGGAGTCGAACTCGGTCAGCCAGTTGTAGATGGTGGCCGATATCACCCCGAGCAGAACCGCGAAGACCACCAGCGGATCGATCCCCGGGATGAACCGGATCAGAACCTGAAGGCAGATCCAGACGAGGCCGAGGGGGAGGAGGAACGAGAAGATCACTTTCCCGGCGCCGCCTTCGCTCCGGAGAAGGTCGAGAGCGTCTTTCGCGATGAAATGTGCGCTCCCGAGGCCGTGGAGCCTCCCCGCGAGAGGGTCGAGACGATTTTTAAACCGCTTCGTCCGATCCGGGTAATCGACGGTGACGAAGAGCACGGATGCGGTTGCCGGCACCAGGATGAGGAGGAGCGCGAGCGCGAGCGGTTCGGGGGCGGGGTCGAGGAAGAAGGCGTAGGGGGGAAGAACGGCTGAGACGGTGATCGCCCCGAGGCGGAACGCCGCGATGGCCGCAACCGCAAGCACCGCCGCAGTTCCGGCGAGGAGCGCGACGGAGCGTGTGTAGAGGGTCGAGAGGAAGCAGACGGCGGAGAGCCCGAGGAGGAAGGCGAGCGCGAGTGAGACGAACGCGAGGAGTCCCAGGAGCGGATCGAGGCCGGTGAACGGCGTCGCTGCGGTGAACCCGGCGGCGAAGGGAAGGACGTAGAGCAGGATGTAGTAGACGGTATCCTTCGCGAGAAACGCGGCGAAGATCCGCCGTTCCGAGACCGGGAGGCTCCGGGAAGCGTAGGCGATGAGGCTTGCCTGCCCGAACCGCCGGTTCATGAACTCCCGGCCCATGAGGCCGAACGACCCCACCATCACGCCCATGAGGAGGAAGAGAGCGTGCATGAGGAGCGCGATCACGTCGAACGGAAAGACGTCTGCGAAGATCGGGAGGGTGAGCGACCCGAGAAAGGCGAAGATTGCGATGACCGCCGGGAAGAGTGCGAAGCCGAGGCTCCCGAAGATCGTCGAATGCATCCGCCACTCTTCCTTCATCATCGCGCGAAAGAGGTCAGGCACCGGCGTCACCCCGCACGAGATCGAGGAAGAAGGACTCGAGATGCCTGCCCGTCGCGACGAGGTCTTCGACCGGGCCGGAGTGGAGGAGCCTGCCGTTGTGGATGATCCCGATACGGTCGCATATCTCCTCGGCGATCTCGAGGATGTGGGTGGAGATGAAGACGGTTCCGCCGCCCTGGACGTAATCCTTGAGGAAGTCTTTGACCGTCCGCTGCATGATAGGATCCAGGTTTATGAGCGGCTCGTCGATGAGGGCGAGTTTCGGTTCGTGGAGGAACGCCTGAGCAAACATCAGTTTCTGCCGGGTACCCCGCGAGAGATCCTTGCAGAGGACGTCCCGCTTGTCCTGGAACTCCAGGAGGTCGAACCAGCGGTCGCACCGCTCGTCGACGGCGTCGAGGTTTCGGATGCTGGCCACGAAACGCAGGTACTCCTCCGCGGTGAGGAAACTCGGCGGCGTCTCCTGCTCGGGGATGATCCCGACAAGCCCCCGGGCCCCGATGGGGTCTTTCACCGGATCGATCCCCATCACCCGGGCCGATCCTGCCGTCGGCGGAATCTGCCCGGTCAGCATCCGGATCATCGTCGTCTTCCCCGAACCGTTCGGCCCGAGCAGGCCGAAGAGTTCCCCTTCCGTGACAGAGAACGATACCCTGTTCACGGCGGTGACGTTGCCGTAATTCTTCGTGAGTTCGGTTGCCTCGATCATCTGCCGCACGTGGGTCACCCTCCTTCGGGTCTTCTTGAAGGAAGATCAGTAGACGGCGCATATAATGCCTTCCAATTTGCTTTTGCCGTCTTGAGGCTGTATCTGCAAAAATACGCCCGAAGTCGAGGCTGTTATCCCGGCACCTCCCCGGGTTGCCGCGAGAGGTGGTCTACCTGCCGCACCGGGGCATGGGCAGGTATAAGTATCCCGGTCTGTCATCGGAATCCCATGGACGAGCAGGATCGATATGCGCGTGCGAGGCGACGAGTCGGTGAGATCCGGGAGTTCTACGAGCACCTCGTGCTCTATATCGCCGTCAACCTCATCCTCTTCGGGATCAACATGCTCTTCAGCCCGGACTCGCTCTGGTTCTACTGGGTGACGTTCTTCTGGGGGATCGGCGTGGTGCTCCACGGGTTCGGCGTCTATGTCGAAGGCCGGATCTTCGGCCGGGAGTGGGAAGAGAAGAAGATCCGGGAGTTTATGGAGCGCGAAGAGCGACGGTGAGCCGGTTCCTGCCCGACCGTTTCCGGTGACAGAAGCACTTATCTGGTGGAGCGGGTAATGCCCGTCGCGATGAAGACGGAGATACCCTACGACCGATTCGCCCACGTCCCGGAACGGATCTTCGGGCTGGTCGACCTGGCATACAACCTCTGGTGGAGCTGGCACTCCTCGGCGAGCACGCTCTTCAAGATGCTGAACCGGGCGGAGTGGAAGATGAGCCGCCACAACCCGGTCAGGATGCTTCTCAATACCCCACCGCGGTTCTTTGAGCGGGCGGCGGCGAACCCGGAGTACCTCCGCCGCTACGATATCATCATGCATCGATTCGGGGAGTACATGGTGCCGGGAACGAGCTGGTTTGCGCAGTATTATCCCGGCCGGACGCCGCTGACGATCGCCTACCTCTCGAGCGAGTTCGGGCTGCACCACTCGCTCCCGTTCTACGCGGGAGGGCTCGGCATCCTCGCGGGCGACCACGTCAAAGCGTCGAGCGATCTCGGCGTGCCGACGGTCGCCGTCGGGTTCATGTACGCCGAAGGCTACCTCCACCAGCACATCGAGGGGAACGGGTGGCAGAGGAACGTCGCGGAGATCCTGGATCGCGACGCCGCCCCGGTTCTGCGGGTGCTCGGTGACGACGGGAAGCAGCTCGTGGTGCAGGTCCCCCTGATCGATCCGCCGATCTACGTCGCGGTCTGGAAGGTACAGGTGGGACGGGTTCCCCTCTACCTCCTGGATACGCATATCGATGAGAACCATCCCGAGAATCGGAGCATCTCCCACCGCCTTTACTTGAAGGAACTCGAGTGCCGGCTCCGGCAGGAACTGGTGCTCGGTATCGGCGGGAGGAAGGTTCTCCATACCCTCGGCATGGAATACTCGGCGATGCACCTGAACGAAGGACATTCTGCGTTTGCCATACTTGAACGGCTCCGGGAGCGGCTCGTGGCCGGGATGCCTCCTGACGAGGCGCGGGAGCAGGTCAGGGGCACCTCGGTCTTCACCACCCACACTCCTGTGGCGGCCGCCCACGATGTCTTCCCCGAGGATCTGATGGCAAAGTACTTCCGGAGTTACTGCTCGTCGCTCAATCTGACCTGGGACGAGTTCATGGCACTCGGTGATGACCCGCATAACCCGGGTGCCGGGTTCAATATGACTGCTTTTGCGCTCCGGATGAGCCGGTTCCACAACGGCGTCTCCCAGAAGCACGGCGAGGTCGCCCGGGAGATGTGGCAGCCGCTCTGGCCCGATCTCCCTCCCGAGAAGATCCCGATCGACGCCATCACGAACGGCGTCCACATGCCCTCGTGGTTGAACCACCGAATCGAGGCGATCTTCGATCGGTATATGGATCCGGTCTACCCGAACTGGCGGGAGGACTACGACAACCCGGCCATCTGGGAGATGGTCGATGAGATCCCGGACGAAGAGCTCTGGCGCGAGCACCAGTGGCTGAAGATGAAACTCTTTGCCCGGATCCGGGATCGGAAACGCCGCAAGTGGGCGAGGCACCGGGATGAGCCTGCAAACCTCGCTGCCGAAGGGCTCATGCTCGACACCTCGGCGCTGACGATCGGGTTTGCCCGCCGGTTTGCCGAGTACAAGCGAGCGGATCTCATCTTTGAGGACATCGACCGGCTTGATCGGATCGTGAACAACCGCTGGAGGCCGGTGCAGTTCATCTTCGCCGGGAAGGCTCATCCGGCCGACGATCGGGGCAAGCGGATCCTGCAAAAGATCTACCAGTACTCGCAGGATCCGCAGTTCGGCGGTCGGATAGCGTTTGTCGAGGACTACAGCGAGCAGCTTGCACGCTACATGGTTCACGGCGTCGATGTCTGGATGAACACCCCCGTCCCGCTGATGGAGGCGAGCGGCACGAGCGGTATGAAGGCGGGGATGAACGGGGTGCTGAACCTCTCGGTTCTGGACGGCTGGTGGGTCGAGGGATACAACGGCAGGAACGGCTGGGGCTTCGAGGGCCACGCCCCCTCCGCGGAGGGTAACCAGCCGGACGCGAAGACGATCTACGACCTCATCGAGAACGAGGTTGCGCCGCTCTACTACTCGCGGACGATGGACGATGTCCCGCACAAGTGGGTCCGGATGATGAAAGAGTCGATAAAGAGCATCGCCCCGCAGTACTGCTCCATCCGGATGCTCAAGGATTATGTCACCAGGTACTACCCTTCGGTCTGCAGGTATGCGGCCGGACCGGGAGAGCAACTGGCCGGACTCGAGGGAGTCTGCCCTACGGAGATCACGCCCAGAATGAGGTGATACGGAACCGACGCCGCCTCCTCCGGCAGGGTGGCGCCCGGAACCGTTCGCCCCCTCTTCAATCTCCCCTATTAACTTGTTTCGGAACAAACCTCGGCCTGATCACAACAGTTAACGTTTTTTAACGGTAGATAGCAAATACCTCTACCGGAGGCCGTTGCTGGTTCTGCTATGGAGTGGAAGGACGTCATCCCGGTCATCGCGGGTGCGGTCGTGATCCTGGTCGTCGCCCTCATAGTGAAACCCGCTCTCCTCGGGGAGCCTATTGGCTTTGGCTCTCGCGATCCGGCCCCGATCGGCAGTCCGCCCGCATACATCCCGCCCGCGCCGATACCGACGGCAACGCCGTTCCCGGACGACGGCGAGGTCTCCACGCGGAACTTCCGCTGGACGGCGATCGACGGCGGCGTCCAGACGACGGAGGTCACGGTTCCGGAGGCGCTCTTCCTTGCGCACCGGGGAACCCCGCGGTTCAGCGACTATACCTCCTGGGGGAGGTATGCACTCGCGGACGCCGACCGGCCGGTTCTCGCGGATCTCGCCCGCCGGATCGCGCCCCCCGCAGCCAATCCGGACGAGGATTACTTCCGGTTGATGAACGTCGTCTTCTTCGTCCAGCAGATCCCCTACGATATGGACGACAACACGACCTCCTACACCGAGGGCGTCCTTCCCCGCTATGCCATGTACCTGGAGGACGGCGTCGAATATCCGAAATACCCCGTCGAGATGCTCGTCGACGGGAGGGGGGACTGCGAGGATGCGGCCATCCTGATGGCGGGGCTCCTCGACGCCCTCGGCTACGACACGGTGCTGCTCCGATACTCGGATCACATGGCCCTCGGCATCCGGATGAACGAGTTCAACCCCTGCTACGCGAGATACACGCCGAGATACTTCACACATGAGGGGCAGCATTACTACTACGTCGAGGGAACGAATTTTGAGTGGGGAAACGTCTCGGTCGGCTCCACGGCGATCTGGGGAAGACCGCTCGCCATCGGGGACGCCGCCGGCACGGGTCTCCCGAGCGTGCAGTCGGAGACCCCGGAGATCGTCCCGCTCCGCTACGTCCCCAGGCCGGGGGAGTACCGGATCTCTCCCGCCCGCCTGCCGGCGAATGGGGTGTGATGGACATGAATCCCGATACCCCCGAACCGTCCGGCGGCCTGAAGATCCCGAAACTGCCGAAACTGGCCGTCGATCGGAGGAAGGCCCTCACCGCTGCCGGGGCGGCGGTTGCCGCGATGGTTGTTCTGCTGGTCGGGGGGATGCTTGTTATGGATTACCTGGAGGATCAACAGATTGCGGCGTTCCGCAGCCACATCTCGGCATCGGAGGCCGATCTCTTCCGGGTCTACGGAAAGACCGCCTCGTATATGCGCACCTCCATAGACGACCTCTCGGTTGCCGAATGCGACGCTCATGCCCGGGAGTTTGCGGCAGTCGCGAGGTACGGCAGAGACGTTACGGCCTACCATCGCCAGATCGTCGCGGCAGATGCCGTCCCGGAGGCCTACACCGGAGCGCAGTCGACCTATCTCCGGGCACTCGACAACCTGAACCGTGCGTTCACGTACTGGTCGTCGGCCGCGGGCGCCTACGATATGCGCGATTACGGTGCCGCAAACCGGAATCTCGCAGAAGCGGACAAGGCGTGGCGGGAGTACGCCGCCGCGATCGCGGATTACGATCGCGAGCTCCGCGCCGCAGAAGAGGGGACGGAAGTTCCTCCCGCCTAGACGAGGTACTTCTCCGGGACGGAGATGGTGATCTTAAAGGATTCCAGCGACTCCGAACGGGTGACGAAGTAGTAGTTGTCATACCCTTCCCGGATGAGGAACGTCTTATCCTTTTCTACGGAGTTGCTGGTTGTAGCGTTGCTCTCGACCTCGAGTATATCGCCCCGGAAGTATCGAATCTCCTCGACGAGCCGGTTCGGGTCATCGGGATCGCGGATCTCCACTACGAGCCAGGGGTAGTCGGTTCCCGCCGTTGCGCTCACGGTGACCGCCCAGTAAGGGAACGGGATATGGTAGACCTCGGTGGTCAGAACGCGGCGCCCGTAAAGGCCGTCGTCGCAGGATACCGCCGCATACTCCACCATCTTCTCGGAGACGCGGATGTCGTTTGGCGGTCTCATCATCGTCGCCGTGGGCGTCGGGGTCATCGAGAGGTGATAGGCCGCGGGGTCGACGAACCCCACGCTCTGCGGCTGATCCTTCCCGCGAGGGGGCACGTGGGGCGTCGGGGCCGGCTGGTTCCCGCCCACCGCCTGCATCTCCGTCGGCGCGGGTGTCTGGGAGACCGGCTGCGCGTCTATGGTGTCCCCCTCGGCCGTGCAGCCTCCGGCGATGACGGCGCCTATAAGCAGGATCAGGACGAGGATATGGCGCCCTTGCATACTGATCTCTTGTTTGCGGGCTCTATTAGAAGTTACCCATCAATGCCGCTCGGAAGCCGGCTAAAAAGAGGTGCCCGGAGGGGAACTTCACGTCCCCTCGAAGGCCTCCATGGCAAGGCCTCTGAACCCCTCGCCCGACTGCTCGAACTCCTTCTCCACCTCGGCAATCCCCACGGGGTCGCCGAGTTTCAGCAGGGCCGCAGCGGTCAGGGCGCGGCAGCACTCGGATTGGCTTGTCCTGAGGGTGCCGACAAGCGGTTCGACCGCTCTCGGGTCGCCGATCTCAGCAAGCGCCCAGATCGCCGGGTTCTTGATCTCGTCGTCCGCGACGAGCACGACCCCGACGAGCGGCTCCACCGCTTCGGTTCCGGCCCGGGCGAGCGCCATCGCCACGCTCCACCGTGCATCGCTGTCGACGGCAAGCAGCGTCCGCACCAGCGGCCCGACCGCCGGTGCTCCCATGGCCCCGAGGGCACCGATCGCCTGCAGGCTGGTGTAGGTGTCGCCGTTGAGCATGGCGTGCATCAGCGCCCGGATCTCCATGTTGTCCTCCTCCTGTACCTCTCTCCTTTCTATGGTCTTCTGCATCTCCTCACCTCCTGGCAAGAAGGGGGATGCCCGGGGGTACAATAAGCCTTTACGAACCAGAATCGTCGTGCGGTACTGTGGATCTGTACTGCCGGGCATAGGTTCTTATACCCTCGGGGATGGCCGTGACAGTGCTCGCGCTCCTGTCCTCGAAGACCCTCGGTCTTCTCGCGCTCCGGCCCTTCGG
>JABNAD010000474.1_pt1 | contig 23222 bp, 12 predicted proteins | sample 7240381 | NCBI WGS metagenome assembly JABNAD01 (sample SAMN11332834, study PRJNA596920) | anaerobic digester metagenome | biome: digested sludge; isolation source: digested sewage sludge-derived enrichment culture grown on H2/CO2 | place: Germany: Goettingen
GTCTTAGCAAGGCTGGTTATGAAGTTATTACCGCTGTTGACGGGGAATCGGGACTTCAGAAAGTAATTCAGGAAAAGCCTGACCTGGTGGTAACGGATTTCCAGATGCCGGGGATGTCGGGATTGGATGTGATCACCGAAATCCAGCGGATACAGCCAGGATTGCCGGTGATACTGCTTACCGCTCATGGCGATGTTGCCCTGACCATCAAATCGATTCAGGTTGGGGCATACGACTTTATTGAGAAACCGCTACAGATGCAGGAATTGCTGGAGGTGATCCGGAACGGGCTTGAGATTTCGTACCAGAGCCAGACCCTTACCGAAACCATTTCGCCTGAGATAAGAAAAGCCATAGAAGATAACCTGCTGGTGGGCAAAACCCCGGTGATGCGCGAAATCTTCAAAAATGTCGGAAGGGTGTCGCTCAATAAGGTCAATGTTCTGATTACAGGCGAAACAGGCACGGGCAAAGAACTGATCGCAAGGCTGATCCATTACAGTGGCATCACCCGCGACCACCCGCTGGTTGTGGTAAACTGCTCGGCCCTTCATGAAGAGATACTTGAAAACGAATTGTTCGGCTATAATATGGGGGCATTCCCTACCGCCATCTCTGATAAAAAAGGGAAATTTGAACAGGCCGGCGAGGGGACAATCTTCCTGGACGATATTTCCGAACTCAGCGATACCATGCAAACAAGGCTGTTGCGGGTTATTCAGGAACTGGAGTTTGAAAAGCCGGGCGGAGACGCGCCCATTCCGCTGAAAGCAAGAATCATCGCCGCCACCAACAAGGACCTGGAAGCCATGGTCAAAAACGGGAAATTCCGCGAAGAACTTTACTACAGGCTCAAAGTTTTCACCATTGCCATGCCTCCCCTGAAAAACCGGAAGGACGATATTGAAGAACTTGTAAAACACCTGATGCAGAAGCTGAACCGGAAACTGAACAAGAAAGTCCTGAAAATCGGAAACGGCGTGCTGGATCTGCTTCACTGCCACGACTGGCCGGGCAACGTGCGTGAACTGGAAAACACCCTTATGCAGGCCATGATTATGACCCGCAGCGATGTACTTGAAAAAGAGCACATTGTGCTGTTAAACCGGAATACCCCTGTGGAGCCGGAGCAGTTTGAGCTGAAATCCATCGCGGATATTGAAAAAGTACACATCAAAAAAGTGCTTGACAAGCTGAAATGGAACAAAGTCGAGGCTTCGCGCGTGCTGGACATCACCCGCCCTACCCTGAATGCCAAAATTGCCAAATACGGGCTGAAACATAATTAAGCCTTTTCAAGCCAGCCTTATACCTGCTATGCAGCTTTTCCGGCATGGCCGGGTGTGGGTTCCCTTCAATTACACACCTGACTTCTCCGGCAAGTCATCCGTTTGAATCACCTGACAGGCTATTAACTGCTGGTTCACAAAATTTCTGCCGGTTTTTCAACCCAACCATTAAAGGCTCCGACTCGCACCAAGGGCAGGCGGAGGCGTTTGCTTATCGGATCACTAACACTTCTCTGACAGACGGGTCAATAAAACCATAATTTCAATCGGTCGGCTTGCTTTTTCCATACAATTAAGTAAATTTATTTTACATTTTAAAATCTGACAATATTCTTTATATATTTGATTTACTGTTTTTTACATGATTAGATTGAAAATTTATCAATTTTTTAACAATTTTATGGTAAATTACTTGACAATCGCAACATATAATTTGTACTTTTGCCTTTGGTTAGATTATGGTAGCGTGAAATCATGAAAGCCAACCCTCTGATATTGTTGATTTTGCTCACAGGAGCGCTGCAGTCTGCTGTTTACGGACAGATCAGCGTTACCGGACATATCGCCGCAGAGATTGTAGATGCTGCGGATGCAGGATTTGAGGGGCAGACTGATTTCTCGCTGAATGTTGAAGACAATCACAAACTGGTCGAACTTGGAAAACTGAACCTGACATCGGGAGCGGATGTGCTTTGCAGCTTTTCGTTGTCGGATGCCATGATAACTAACAGGGACGGTGAATCATTCAGTCTCGAAACTTCCACTACTCACAAAGACCAGTTTATGACTACTGATGCCCACGGGGAACAGGCACTTGCATTAACAGCCATTACTCCTGATTTACCAAAGGGCGGGCGATTTGTTGGAAACTATACGGTTGTGCTCGCCTATAACTGATCAGGCCTTGTTCTACGCGCATTACAGCTGCATTCTATCCGGGGGGATGAATGCAGCTGTTCTCTTTCTGAGAATCCCTTCCGAAAAATTTCAGGTATTCATCCGGTGTATTGATGTTGGCGAGAATGCCTTCAAAAGGCACTGCAACGTATTCAGGCCCGGAAGCCTTCAGAAAATCGTCGATGCGGGCATGTGGTTCAGGGGCTTCAAGTATCTTCCGGATTATTTCCCGGCCAAGCAGCACCGGATGGCCCTGCCGTCCAGAATATACGGGGATTACGGAACGGTCGCCCCTGAATGATTCATGCATCAGGGTCAGTAACTCAACGCTGACAAAAGGATTGTCCACATTCTGAAAAAAACAGCAATTACCATTATTTACCCGCTCCAACCCAAGCTGTAATGAATTAAACCTGCCGGCTTCCGGATTTGAATTGATTACCAGTTCCACCGGACAACCGAAGAAATCTGCGCTATCGCTCAGCACCAAGGCAAGCGCAGGACTGCAAACGACGATTATCTGCCCTACCCCGGCCAGGTGATAAACCCAGGTAAGTTGCTGAATAAAAGTCCGGGATTCATCGAACTGCAGCAGCGCTTTATGGCTTCCCATCCTGCCGGAGTTACCGGCCGAGAGGATCACACAGGAAACGTGACCGGCAATGCCCATAAATTGAGAAGATTTTCATTATCTTTACAAACCTGCATGTACTGACCACTGTATACCGGTGGTTATGACAATCCTCCGCAGGTCCGCTCTGACAAACTTATACAAAAATCCGGCGCGGAGAGGAAAAATACCAAAATCAACAAGGCATGACGCATTCCACAGGGTTCTCAGCAGTCAGCATTAGCAGGCTTTTCCAGATGATCGGGGAAGATTACCGGCGCCACCGGCAGATATTCGGTATTCCGGAAGCATTGTTCTTCAAACCTGCGGTAAACGGGACTGATAATTACGGGATTTTCGGACATCAACTGAGGACTCCCTTCGGAGTGGCCGCGGGTCCCCACACCCAGCTTGCGCAGAATATTGTCAGTGCCTGGTTATGCGGAGCAAGCTACATTGAGCTGAAAACCGTGCAAACGCTGGATGAACTTGAGATTACGAAACCCTGCATCGATATGCAGGACGAAGGGTACAACTGCGAATGGTCGCAGGAACTGCGTATCCATGAGTCATTCGGGGAATACCTGAAAGCCTGGATACTGATTCACCTGTTGCATCACAGGCTTGGCCACCCGGGTGTTGCGGGCGGTTTTATCTTCAACATGAGCGTGGGTTATAATCTGCAGGGAATACTGAGTGAAAATGTGCAGTGGTTTCTTTCGAAAATGCAGGACTGCCGCCCGGAAAAGGAAGCGATGATCAGTTCCCTTCTGCCGTTATACCCTGAGTTGCGCAGCATCAGCATCCCCGACCGCATCTCATCTAACATCACCCTGAGCACCATGCATGGCTGCCCGCCCGGTGAGATTGAAAAAATCGGTCACTATCTGTTAACGGAGAAGAAACTTCATACTTTCATCAAACTGAACCCCACCCTGCTTGGGAAGGAGCAGCTCAGGGAAATCCTGAACAACCGGCTGGGCTATAAAACCATTGTGCCTGATGCCGCTTTTGAACATGACCTTCAATATGAAGACGCCCTCGGGATTATCCGCAGGCTGCAATTGACAGCCGGACAAAACAACCTGACTTTCGGGGTAAAGCTCACCAACACTTTGGAGTGCTTAAATCACCGGAATATTTTACCACCAAAGGAAGAGATGATGTACATGAGCGGCAGGGCGCTGCACCCCATCAGCGTGAATGTCGCCGCCAGACTGCGCCGCGATCTGGGCCCCGGCCTTCACATTTCCTTTTCGGGAGGCGCCGACTGCTTCAACATCAGCAACCTGCTGCAGTGCGGCCTTATGCCGGTGACCGTTTGCTCCGACCTGCTGAAACCCGGTGGTTACGGGAGATTACAGCAGTATATTGAGCAGACTACCGGCTTAAACACCGCTGATACTGACCGCCAGGCCATGTATCTGGAAAAGTATGCTTTATCGGTGGTTGATGAAATGCGGTACCGGTATGATCCGTTTTCGGAGAAAAGCATAAAAACTGCGCGGCCGTTGGGATTATTCGACTGCATTCATGCGCCCTGTGTGGATGAATGCCCGACAAACCAGGATATTCCGGAATACCTCCGCCACATTTCCAAAGGGGAAACAAGCAAGGCGCTGGATGTTATTTTCCGGAAAAATCCGTTTCCCAATGTACTTGGCTCAGCCTGCGACCACCCCTGCCAGTTGCGATGCACCCGGATAAATTACGATCAACCACTGCAAATCAGGGAATTAAAATTATTTGCCGCGCATTCCGGAAAAACTTCTGATGTGCCCCGGATAAAGGAAAACGGCAAAAGCGCGGCCGTAATCGGAGCCGGCCCATCCGGACTCTCGTTTGCTTATTTCATGCGCCTGGCAGGCTTCCGGGTCGAAATTTTCGAGTCACATCCTGACGCGGGAGGCATGGTGCGCGATGCCATTCCGCCTTTTCGTATGAAAGCTGAGCTGTTGATGAAAGATGTTGAAAGGATCAGGTCAACCGGGGTTATCATTCATTTTAACACACCGGTGAACCGGCCGTTGTTCGGACAATTGCGCGATGATTTCGACTACGTTTATATCGCGGCCGGAGCCAGGCGTTTTAAAACGCTTCCGCTCGAAGGGGCCGGGGCCGGAGGCGTGGTGGATCCCCTCACCTTTCTGAAGCTGGCAAAAGCCGGAAAGAAATCCGGCACCGGCCGGAACATCCTGGTAATCGGCGGCGGCAATACCGCGATGGATGTGGCCCGTACGGCCAGACGCATAGCGGAAGAAGATGCTGCAGTCAGCCTGGTGTACCGGCGCAGCAGGGCTGAGATGCCTGCCAGCCAGGAAGAAATCGAAGCCGCCCTGCATGAAGGAGTCAGGCTGCTGGAGCTGCTCTCCCCCGAGCAGATTCACCTAAAAGATGGCCATATCGTTGCCCTTTCATGTGCAAAAATGAAGCTGATTACCCCTGCGGATGGCGGCAGGGCTGTACCATTCAAAACAGACGAACCACTGATCACCTTGCCGGCCGATACCCTGATTCCGGCCCTGGGCCAGGAAACGGACATTGATTTTGCCACACCGGAAGAATTATCGCTCAGGACAGAGTCAGATTATGAAACACAGCTTGACCGTGTTTATATCGGCGGGGATGCCATCAGGGGTGCGGCAACCATCGTTAAAGCCGTAGGCGACGGACGAAGGGCGGCCGCAGCAATCGCTGCATCGGCCGGAATCACCCTTGGCACTGATAATCCTCCCGCGGAAAATCATCCGGAAAAATCCGAACTGATCATAAGAAAATCGAGGCGGATAAACATTAATCCGGCGATGGAAAACACGCCGCCGCTGCTTACAGCAGATACAGCCCGCGAAGAAGCTTTGCGCTGCCTGCAATGCGACACATTGTGCAATATCTGCGTAACCGTTTGTCCCAACAGGGCAAATATTTCGTATCAGACACCGGCCGTTGAAATCCCCCGATGGAAAATGGCTGATCAAAAAAACGGCGTGTCTTTTGAGCAGTCCGGCACCCTGAAGATAGAACAATCGACCCAGGTGCTCAACCTGGCCGGTTTCTGTAACGAATGCGGCAACTGCACCACTTTCTGCCCTTCATCCGGCGCTCCTTTCCGGGATAAACCCAGGTTCTGCCTTTCCGGAGAAAGCTTTAACAAGACCGATAACGGCTATATGCTGCTGCGGGCCAACAGCAGGCTAACCCTGCTTCACCGGCAGGGAGATCAGGTAAGCCGGCTTATCAGACAACCGGACAGCTATCTCTATGAAACGGAAAATATGAAAGTGGCTTTCGATCTTACGGATTTCAGGCCTTACGAAGCGGAAATAAAAAATTCCGGGATGATAAATTCTGACCTTTCAGAAGCATCCACATTGAAATTCTTTATTGACAACCCTGATATAACCGCGGGCAGCCTGCTGGTTGAGCTGTAATTAACATAAACGCGCAGAAACTACGACCTCATCGGCACTTCAAATACCACGCGTGTCCCGACACCTTCTCCTGCATCATCCTTCAGGTCGATGATATCCAGGCTGATCTTGTGTTTACGCTTACGGTTGATTACCGCTAACCGCTCCCGGGTTATTGTGGTTGCCACCGATTTGTGCTTTACATCTGATTTCATTTGTATTTCCATGGCTTTCTCTCGTCCCACACCGTCATCCCTGATTTCACAATAAAACGATCCATCGCTCTGCCAGAACCTGACTTCAATCAATCCTTTGGTCTCTTTATGCTTTATTCCATGTTCTATGGAGTTTTCGATAAATGGCTGCGCCATCATCGGCGGCACCAAAAGTGTCCCTGTATCAAGAGTTTCACCCACCTCTATCCTGTAGTCGAATTTATCTGCAAACCTCACCCGCTGCAACTCGAGATAATTCTCAATGGTTACAATCTCTTCCTCAAGGGTAACAAATTCCTGTGCACTGCTCTTGAGAATATTCCGCATAAGCCTGGCGAAATGCGCCAGATATTTGTTGGCCAGATCCGGCTCATGGCTCAGGATAAAACTCTGGATACATGAAAGGGAATTATAGATAAAATGCGGATTCATCTGGGAACGAAGCAGGCGCTGCTGCAGAGAAATGCTGTTCTGGCGCGCTTTGACTGTTTTATTGCGGTACAAAAAAAAGAAAAATAAGCAACCCCAGCGCCATGAAACCCGACAGTATCAGAATAATCACCCTTGAGCGGTTAATTTTAATAATGCCCTGTTCACTTTCCTGAATGAGCATTTGAATTCTCTGATCCTTGAAACTGGTTTCATAGCGGGTACTAAGCTGAATCACTTCACTGCGGCGATATATTTTTTCCAGCTGCTTTTCAATACTTACGGCTTCTTCAAAGTTTAATAAAGCATCTTTATAGTTTCCCTGATCCCTGTATACCTCGCTGATGCTTCTGTAAGCGGCGATTACCGTTTTGTAGCCGCTGATCTCATAGAATACGGGGACATCCTGGCTTGGTGAAAACCAGAAATCAATGCTTTTGCGCTGATCAGCATAAAATGCGTGATTTTCAGCGATCCATTTCCCGAATGAGACCGCCTGCCGGTAATACGGTAATGCCTCACTGATCAGGCCGGTTTCGCGGTATAAATTACCCAGTTCCAGGTTAACTGTAGCCAGGTTACTCATATCTCCCGTACGTTCAGACAAATTTCTGCTGAGCTGAAAATAATGCATTGCCGAATCCGGGCGGTTCATATCCCTGAAACATCGCCCGATGCCGGTCACAGCCCAGTCAATCACTTCAATATTGTTGGCAGCCCTAACCCTGTCGCTTTCCCTGAAAAAGAACAGGGCGCTGTCATATTGTTTCAGCGCGTAATAGCTGCTTCCCAGGTGAAGGGCATTGAGCGCGGTATTTGCCGGACCTATGCTGTCGCATACCCTGCTTAGCTGATCTGCCTTCAGAAAAAACGGGATGGCCCTTTCATAATTTTCTGTCTGTTTACACACCCATCCCAGCCTGATCAGCAAACCGAATTTTTCGGTTTTGCTCTTCGCGGCGGCAATCATCGGAAAAGCCATGAACGCGTACTTCATGGCCAGTTCGTCATTGTTGGAATAAAGGTAGGTAAGGACCAGCAGCTCTATTGACCTGAACCACATCAGCTGGTCTTTAGCTTTGGTTGCCAGATCAAGGGCATCAAGGCTCCAGCGCACCGATTCGGGATAGTTGCCCTGGTGATGAAAAGCAGCTCCCCTGGCAAAATAAATCTTAACCAGCCGGCTTAAATCCTTTTCGGGATGCGCATAATTCAACGCCTCCTCTGCGAATAAAAGGCTTCTTTCCGGGTCGCTCTGACGAAAAAAGTACGCCAGTTCAGCAAGAGCTTCTGACTTTGCAGCAGGATCCGGACTTTGAACCTGTTTCAGCAAAGCGCTTGTATCAGCCGCATCGGGCGAATAATAAAGTTGTGCAACCGCCCCGGTCCCTGAAATCAGGCCCCACCAAGCAAAGATAAAGGGGAGTAACCCCTGAACCTGTTTAAAACCGGGATACATGACATGTTCAGCTTTAATTATTTCCAACAACCGGCAAAAAGGTCAGCATTGGTCAGGGCGCATGCAGGTGAGCATAGTTCCGTTCAGCCGGCAAGACAATGAATCACTCAATAAAACACAACTATCCTTAAAAGGGGACCTGCAAGACCTTCAGATTAATACCGGGAAGGAATTCCCTTCAGATTCAGTCAGTCAGGCAGAAGGGGTTCAGATATGAGCCAGTCTTTCAAACATCTCGAGTAAAAGTTCCTTCTTCCGCGAAGCCACCGGAACCTTGTGGTCGCCCTTGATGATCACATACCCGCCGTCGGCACGTTCGAATTTCTGAATGTACCTGACATTGATCAGGTAAGATTTATGCACCCTGAAAAAGCCGTAATCAGCCAGCATATCCTCGTAGTCGCGCAGTATGGCGGAGGCGGTTATTCTTGATCCGTCGGCCAGGTAAATATTGGTATAACTCCCGTCCGACTCGCAGAAAAGAATATCCTGTATGCACAACAGATGAATGAAATCGCTGGTTTTGACGATCAGTTTTCTGGCCGTTTTATCCTGCAGTTTCAGGTGTTCGCTCAGGGCATCCAGCTGTGTGTTGAAATCACCCTGAAAAGTGGCATCCGCTTTGCGCACAGCATCAATCAACTCGTCAGGATCAACCGGTTTAAGCAGGTAGTCAAGTGCTGAAAAACGGAATGCCCTGATGGCAAACTCATCAAAAGCGGTAATAAAAATAACTTTAAAATCAATGGGATCAAGCCTCCTGAGCAGGTCGAAGCCGGTTCCGTCCTCCATACGTATGTCCAGCAGTACCAGGTCGGGATGAACCCTCCGGATAGCCAGTTCCCCGCTCTCAACGCCATCTGCCTTTGCGACCACTTCAATATTGGGACAATACTGATGCACCAGATTCTCAAGGGTCTGGCGCATGTGTGCCTCATCGTCAATAATGACGGTCTTCAGCATATCCAATCCATATTTTTTTTAAAGATAAGCATTATTGTGCTGATTTACAAATTTTCAGCCCATTTTCATCCCACAGCGACCCATGCAGGCGAATGCCCGACATCAAAGCCGGAGTTCACGGGCCGGCAAAGAAAAAACCTTCCCAACCAATGCCTGCAGCCACGAACTACCCTGTTTTCCATATCCCCGCTTCCGGTTGAGAAGGTTTATTCCAATAAAAATCAGTGTACTGACCAGCAAGGCTTCTCCGATGAACCTGCATCTGAGTCAGCTGCCTGTCAGTTCCGCACTAGAAGCCTGGTAATGGTTCTGCCTTCTGCTGTAATGCGGCAACTATAGACACCCTTTGCAAGCTGACCGGGATTGTAAATTAGTTTTTGCAAGCCCCTGCTGCAGTTTTGTTCAACAGGCAGCGCAACCAACCTGCCCGAAAGATCAAATAACTCGATTACAATCCTGCCGTCATTTTTCATTTCAAAATCCATCCTTATCACTTCCGAAGAAGGATTCGGATAGATAATCAGTCCATCGTCAGCAGTTACCAAAGGATTCTCATATCCGGTAGACAACAGGTATTCATAGGCGCCGATGTCGATCCGTCCGTCTCCGATCCTGACATTTCCGCAAAGGCAGACGTCAGGCAGGTACCGCTGGTAAAACCAGGCAGAGGTATCCGGTGTTCCGGCGTTCCAGCATGGAGAACTGCCGTTGCCCAGGGCATAAGGAAATTCTCCTTCACCGGTAAACTGCGGATCCCGTTCAAGATTGAACAGGTAGTCACCGTTAAAATGGGCACCGCCGAAACCTCCAAATCCAGCTGAACCAAGCTGAATATCGCAATAATAAAATCCCGGATGCGAACCGGCAGTACCCAGATAAACTTCTTTCCCAATGTTAGCCGAATTGTTCCAGAGGATTGAATTGATAATAAACGGATTAGAGCCAAAGGTACAATGCAGGGCGCCCCCGCGGTCAGCAATATTGTCTGCGAATGTACAATTCGTAAACAGGCCGTCCCCGTTCATTCTGAATGAAACGGCGCCACCCTCCAAAGCCTGGTTGCGGGCAAAGAGACAATTTGAAACAACAGGTTTACTATCGGTGCTGACATTTATTGCACCCCCTTCTTCAGCAACATTGTTAAGAAATTCGCAATTCTGAATTAAAGGTTTTGAATTATTCAGTGCTATGGCGCCACCTACAGGAACATATCCGAGAGGATTAAAATCAGCATGGTTGTTCCTGAACAATGTATTGGTGATGCTGATTTTGTTGTAATCACTCATACGCATTGCACCGCCGCAGTTGTAAGGATATTCACCCATTGCCTGCGAATGTTCAAAAATGCAATGATCAAATTTTGATGAGTCATTGGATTCCGGGGGGGAGGCAAACTGAACTCCGCCCCAATAAAACAGCGGATTGGAACGGGTTAAAACGACCGGTTGCCCGGCAGCACCACCAGCAACAATACTACCCTGTACGTCGAAATGAAACTGCGCTCTTACTTTAATTTCAACCCCCGGCATAATGGTCAGCACCGAGCCATTTTCAACCATCACATGGTCATCAATAAAATAAGGGGAATGATCGATAGTCCAGACACCGCTAACAGGGTTTGCGGAAATGAAGGTAGCCTTGTTATGCTCACCGGTCAGGCTGGCTGACACTACTTCCCACAGTCCGCCAGAGCGACCGTTGGAATAAAATTCGCTGCCGGGGAGGCGAATGAGACTGGATGTTTTCAGCAGCAAATAATGACTGCCAATATCCTTCATCATAGACCGGGCTACCAGGCCTCCCTGTTCTGATACTGAGATATTGTAAACCGGAGAAAATGACGATTTACAGGTCCAGTCGTTGGTGTACTCCACGATCTGGTTGGTATCGGCCAGCATGACAAGAATGGGCTCACCACTCAGTTCGATCACCAGATAATTGTTGTAAAAATTGCTCCAGTGGTGCGATCCGGAGTACCCCCAGTCATTCCCAAGGATATCAGGGCCGAGACTCGAAAGGCCGGTTTTAATTTTCAGGTCACTGATCAGGTACCCGCAACGCATAAGTTGCAACTGTGTATTTCTGAAACCAGTATATCCATCAGTGAAATGGGCAAAAGCGGCACTGCTGTGCGGATCAATGCCGTCATAATCGCGTGAGGCAATGTAATAGAAGAAATTATTGTGCCCGACGCCCGGAGGTTCAGGACCGGAACCATCGGCATTCCAGCCCGCCAGCCCCTCATGATCGTTTGCAAGTCCGACAAGCGGCATTTCAGGCTTCCCTCTTTCAAAGTAACCGGAAATATCAAACCTGCCACCAGTGCGACCATTACCACTTAAACCGGAGTGAAAATCAATGGAAGTGCCAATGAACTCTAATTCATCTTTACCCAGATCTGCAAGAAAAGCCTGTGCAATTTCCCTGCAATCCGGGGGAGCGGCTCCGGAAATATCCCGGACAGGAGCATATCCTGATTCACTCACTGTTTGACCGGAAAACTGATTAGCAATCAGCATGTTATAGTCAAGGCTCAAACTCAGTATCCCGTAACCATCCACCAGGATAATCAGATGGGTATGGTAATAATTCGAAAACGAGTTGCTGCCAAAATCAAACCAGTCCAAGCCCTCGATGTCATCGCCAAGATCTGACAATGAACATTTAACCTGTACATCAGCAAGTGTATAGTTGTACTGCAACAGTTTTTCACAAAACCGCGGGAATTCCCTGATGTTCGTAAGATGTGCCATTGCTGCTCCGGGGCTGGAGTTTATTCCGTTGTAATCAGCGGATGCACAATAATAATATTGGGCGCCCAGTTGAGAAATGTGGCCGGCGGCGGCTGGCTCAGGCCCTGTTCCATCGGCATTCCAGGCATATATACCCTCATTCTGCTCCACCAGACCCTGCATGAAAATCTGCGCATAACCTGCTCCTGTATAGCACATTAAAGCGCTGCCGATAAAAATCAAACGTAACATTTTACTCATGGTAACCTCCTTTTTTTATGGGTTTACAGTTAAAATGATTATAAAGTTAGCCTGTAAAAAAAGGGGAGTTGAACACGATTTATCAATGCCGGGACCGGATTTATATTCGCCCGTATCTGACCAATAAACGCCTGTTATGAACCGGTAAATGCAGCCATTTTCCAGCCGGGTTTATACTTATGGCTCCATTATTCTGAAATTTAAAATTGGAAGAAAGAGAAATATATTCATCAGGAAAAATCATTAAAAATTTTGTCAGCATCCTCAGATTTTTAACTTTGTATATAAATTCAAGCTACATGATCCAGATTACAGACCACATTGTTGATCCTGTCGCGCGGCAGAAGGCCATCACCCGTTTCCGTGAAAAGCGCATTATCCTGCCGACATTTGCCCAGATGCGCAATCCGGAAATGATTCCTGAAAAAATAAAAACTGCCCTGAAAAGCATCGGTCTCTGGGAGCTCCATCCCCTGAACCTTTTTCGCATTACGTGGAAGAACGAGCCGGTGGAAAGCGGCGGGTTGTTTGGCGGTGTCAACTACCTGGAGCTGCCATCTGAGCTTACAGGGGTAGAAGCCAGGATTGTTATGCTGATCGGGAAGTATTTCCCCACGGGGTCGCACAAGGTAGGCGCTGCCTATGGTTGCCTTGCGCCCCGCATTATCAGCGGCGAATTTGATCCTTCATACCACAAAGCGGTATGGCCGTCCACAGGCAACTACTGCCGTGGAGGGGCTTTCGATTCGTGGCTGATGGGCGTTACCGCGGTAGCCATACTACCCGAGGAGATGAGCCGGGAACGGTTTGCATGGCTTGAAAAAATAGGTGCGGAGGTGATTGCCACCCCCGGTTGTGAATCGAATGTAAAAGAGATTTACGACAAGTGCTGGGATATCCGCAGAAACCGGCCCGATTGCGTGATCTTCAACCAGTTCGACGAATTCGGCAATCCGGCATGGCATTACAACATCACCGCTCCGGCCATCGAAGAAGTGTATAATGCCCTGAAAACCGGCAAAAGTCAGCTTGCCGCCTATGTTTCAGCCACCGGATCGGCCGGGACCATCGGTGCAGGCGACCACCTCAAAAAACACTTCCCCGCGATGAAGATTGTGGCCTCCGAAGCATTGCAATGCCCAACGCTGATGCTGAACGGCTTCGGCGGGCACCGCATCGAAGGCATTGGCGACAAGCACGTACCCTGGGTGCACAATGTCAGGAATACCGATATGGTTACGGCGATCGACGACGAGGACTGCATGCGTGTTTTCAGACTTTTCAATGAACCTGACGGGCACAAGTACCTTAAATCATCCGGCATTGACCAGGGTATCACTGAACAGCTTCACCTGCTGGGCATCTCAGGAATCGGCAACCTGCTGTCGGCTATAAAAACAGCCAAATATTACGAAATGACCAGAGATGATGTGGTAATTACCCTGGCCACCGACTCTGCAGAAATGTACCAGTCGCGCCTGCCCGAACTGGAAGCTGAAAAAGGGCCTTACAACATGCTGCAGGCGGCTAAAGATTTTGAAAAATGCATTTACGGCCAGGCATGCAGTAATCTCAGGGAACTGGGCTATTACGACCGGAAGGCCATTCACAATCTCAAATATTTCACCTGGGTGGAGCAGCAGGCTAAGGAAACCGCTGACCTGAACCGGTTGTGGTACGACAGGGAAATATGGGAAAGGCAATTCAACCAGGCGGAAAAATGGGATATGATGATCGATGCTTTCAATGAAGAAACAGGCGTACTGAAAAGCATGTAAACCGGATTCCGGAAACCAGCCGGCAGCAAACAGTCTGCACAGCTGTCATAACAGGAGTGCAGCAAGTGAACTACCCCTGCGAAGCAACAACAGAACCAGAAAAAAGCACGCCGTATGAATTCTAAATTCAGCTATCAGTGTACCGATTGCGGCAGAGAAATTCCCGGCGAAGGCATTGTTTACCTGTGCGGCGAATGCGCAGCCAGGCAAAAGGCCGGACAACCACCTGCCGGTATCCTGAAGGTTATTTACAATCCATTGCTGCTTCGCGGACTGACATTCCGTAAACTTGAAGAAAACCGCTTTATTGACCTTCTGCCGCTCAACGATATCAGAAGCCTGCCCTTTCTGCGAACCGGCAACACGCCCTTGTACCGGATATCCGGCCGGGAAGCAGCAAACAGGGGGCACGAACTTTTCATCAAAGACGACTCGCAAAATCCTACATTTTCGTTTAAAGACCGTGCTTCGGCCGTGGTATCCGCTTTTGCCAAAGAGCAGGGAATCAGCACCATCGTAGCGGCCTCTACCGGCAATGCAGGCTCATCCCTTGCCGGGATGTGCGCAGCCCAGGGCCAGAAAGCAGTAATCTTCGCCCCGGCTTCGGCACCGGCAGCCAAACTTACGCAAATACTGATGTACGGAGCTGTGCTGGTTCCAGTGGATGGCAATTATGACAATGCCTTTGACCTGAGCATCGAAGCAACGAAACATTTCGGCTGGTATAACCGCAACACAGCCTATAATCCCCTGACCATCGAAGGTAAGAAAACGGCAGCTTTCGAGATTTACAGCCAGCTGGGACACCGGTTTCCCGACCGCGTTTTTGTTCCGGTCGGCGATGGGGTGATTATTTCCGGTATCTATAAAGGTTTTGAAGATTTGCTGAAATCCGGAATCACCGGAAGCATGCCGGAGATCGTTGCCGTGCAGGCAGCAGGCAGCAGCAACCTGATTGACAATCTGGGAAAGAAAGCGTTCACCTGCACGCCCTCCTCTACCATTGCCGACAGCATTTCGGTGGATATTCCCCGGAATTTCAGGATGGCTGAGAAATACCTGCTCCGATACAAAGGTAAAACCCTTAAAGTGAGCGACCGGCAGATCCTGGAAGCATCACGGCAACTGGCCGCGCAAACGGGACTCTTTGCCGAACCGGCTGCCGCCGCTGCCTTTGCAGGATATCTCCTGAACAATACAAAGGGATTAACCGGGAAAGGCTCTGTCAACGTCGTGCTACTGACGGGGAGCGGGCTGAAAGACCTAAAACCGGTTCAGCCACTCCTGAATATCCCGGAAGCCGTTAAGCCTGATATTCATTCTGTTACATCCTTCCTGAAGGAAAAAACCGGTCTTGTATGATACGCTTTATTCTCAACGGCACAGATGTAACATTCACCGGTAACCCGGAGAAGAAACTGCTTGATTTTCTGAGAAATGAAAAGCATATCACCTCTGCAAAGGATGGTTGCTCGGGTCAGGGGGCCTGCGGCGCCTGCATGGTTGAGATCAACGGGGAAGCCAGGCTGTCGTGCCTGACCCCGCTGAAAAAACTGGACAAGGCCGTTGTGAATACCCTTGAAGGCATTCCCGCCGGCATCAGGGATGTGCTTGCCCGTGCCTTTGTAGAAAAAGGCGCTGTTCAATGCGGGTTCTGCAGTCCCGGTTTTCTGATGCGCACCAGAATACTGCTGCAGAAGAATCCCGAACCCACGCGTGAAGAGATCCGCCATGCCCTTAATCAAAATCTTTGCCGCTGCACAGGCTACGTTAAAATTGTGGATGCCATCGCGGAAGCAGCTTTAAAACTCCGTTCTGAAGAAAAAACTGAAGAACCGCCGGCCTCCGCCCATGTCGGCAGCGCTTATCCCAAATATGAAGCCTATGAAATGGCTACCGGGCAGAAAAAATACATCAACGACCTGTTGGTTGACGGGATGCTTTACGGAGCGCTGCGTTTCTCCGACCATCCGAGGGCCGTCATCAAAGCGATAAACCTGCAGCAAGCGTTGAAAGTCAAAGGCGTTGTAAAGATATTCACCGCAAGGGACATCCCCGGAAACCGATACACGGGCCTGATTATAAACGATTGGCCGCTGATGATTGCCGAAGGGGAAACCACCCGTTACATTGGCGATGTGCTGGCCGGGGTGGTTGCCGAATCGGAGGAGGCTGCACGACAGGCCGCCGCGCTGATCGGGGTCACTTATGAGGTGCTGCCTCCGGTTACCGATCCGCACGAAGCGATCGGTCCCGGCTCCTCACTGGTTCATCCCGGGCTGTCCAATTTGTTGGAGACCTGCCGGATTTCCCGTGGAGGTGATGCGCATACGGTGATCGCCGGCTCGGCCTTTATCGCCCGTGGCACCTACCAGACCCAGCGGATAGAACACGCCTTCCTCGAAACCGAAGCGGCGCTGGCAATACCCGAAAACGACGGCCTGCACCTTTTCTCGAACGGACAGGGCATCTATGTTGACCGGCGGCAGGTGGCTTCACTGCTCGGCCTGAAAGAGGAGAAGGTCAGGGTAACGCTGGTATCTTCGGGAGGCGGTTTTGGCGGAAAAGAAGACATCACCGTGCAGGGGCATGCCGCCCTTTTCGCCTGGCTGCTGAAACAGCCGGTAAAGGTGGCGCTCAGCCGTGATGAGTCGATCCGGATGCACCCTAAACGGCACCCGGTATTTATGGATATTTCCATTGGTTGCGACCATAACGGACAACTTACGGGCCTGAAATTGAAGGCCGTCGGCGATACCGGCGCCTACGCCTCCGTTGGCACCAAGGTGATGGAAAGGGTGGCCGGTCACGCCTCGGGGGCTTATCATTTCCCCTGCGTGGAGGTGGAAGCGCTCACGGTTTACACCAACAATATCCCGTCAGGGGCTATGCGCGGCTTCGGGGCCAACCAGGTATGTTTTGCCCTGGAAGGCTGTATCGATGACCTTTGCCGTCAGGGTGGATTCGACCGCTGGCAGTTCAGGTTCAACAACGCCCTGACCGAAGGCAGGATGACCGCCACCGGGCAGGTACTCCGCGGAGGTGTTGGCGTACGCGCAACCCTGGAAGCGATTAAGCCGTATTACGACAGAGCCCGGTTCAAAGGCCTTGCCTGCGGCATCAAAAACAGCGGCGTAGGCAACGGTATGCCCGATTTCAGCGATGTCATCATAGAAATCGTGTCGGAAAACAAGGTACGTCTGCTGCACGGCTGGACGGAGATGGGACAGGGGGTACATACACTGGCCACCCAGATGCTGTTTGAGGAAACCGGTATCCCGCCCGCCATCGTTGAAGTGGTGGTCGACAGCAAAGCCGGCATCCCCACGGGCATGACCACCTCTTCACGCGCCACCGCCCTGCTTGGCAATGCCATTCTGGATGCGGCACAACGCATCCGGACTGACCTTGAAAAACACTCCCTGAAAGACCTTGCCGGGAAAAGTTATTACGGCAATTACACATGCAACTGGACCAACAAACTGGGCGACAACAACGGGGAGGTCATCACGCATTTTGCCTATGGGTACGCCAGTCAGCTTGTGGTGCTGGATGCGCAAGGCAGAATTGAAACAGTTTATGCCGCCCATGATGCCGGGAAAATTATGAACCCGCGGATGTTTGAGGGACAGATTGAAGGAGCCGTGCACATGGGGCTGGGATATGCCCTCTCAGAAGACCTGCCGATGATTGGCGGGCGGCTGGTATCCGCACGGATGCGCGACCTGAATATACTCCGCGCCAAAGACATGCCTGAAATCGTTGTTTTAGGCGTGGAAGTTAAAGACCCGGTAGGACCTTACGGCGCTAAAGGTTTGGGTGAAATAGGGCTGGTTCCCACGGCCGCGGCGGTTGCGAACGCGTTGTGTGATTATGATGGGATCCGGAGGTTTTCATTGCCGGTTGAAAGAAAAATTGAAAATTCACCACAATAGACACAATAGATCACAATAGTTTTTAAATTTTGATCGTCCTTTCCCCGGCAAAATGGCCGGAACAGACCGTGCCTGTGTGGTAAAATATAAACTTCAATCCTTGAATCATGGCTGTCTTATTAACAAACGGAACCTATATTGATGCGGCAACGCTCAGCTTCACCAAAACCCATATTCTGGCGATTGAAGGTAATGAGGGGGGGATCAGTTTATTAAATGAAATACCGGTCAATCATAACTATACTGTACTTGACTGCTCCGGCAGATACATCACGCGGGCCTTTGCCAACGGCCACCACCACGCTTACTCCGCCCTGGCCCGGGGAATGGGTGCGCCAAAAAAAGCCCCGGCAGACTTCAGCGAGATTCTTCAATATATCTGGTGGACCCTCGACAAAGCCCTGGATGAAGATATGATCCGCTCCAGCGCGCTGGCGACAGCCCTGGCCTGCGCAAAAAACGGCGTTACCTTTGTCATCGATCATCACGCGTCACCCTTTGCGGTGGACGGAAGCCTTGAAATCATCGCGGAAGCCTTTGAATCCGTGGGGGTGGGCCATCTGCTCTGCTACGAGATCTCCGACCGTGACGGAACTGAAATAGCACTGAAGGGACTCAGGGAAACCGAAACATACCTTTCGCGCAGGCAGGGGCTGGTCGGACTGCATGCTTCCTTCACCGTTGGCGATAAAACCCTGAGACAGGCAGTTGAGCTCGCAAGAAAAATGAATTCAGGCATTCATATGCATGTGGCCGAAGATCTATCAGATGAAAACCACTGTCTGGAAAACTACCATACCTGGGTGATAGACCGGCTGGCTAAGGCCGGAGTCCTTGATTTCCCGAAAACCATACTTGCACACTGCCTGCATCTTGACGAATACGAGCGGCGGCAACTCTCCGGTTCTCCGGCCTGGGTGGTGCAGAATATGGAAAGCAACCTGAATAATTCAGTAGGATTATTTGATTCAAAAGGCCTGAGCGACCGCATTATGCTCGGCACCGACGGCATGCACAGCGATATGCTGCGCAGCGCCAGAGCAGCCTTCTTTTCCGGAAAGAACCACGATAGCATCGACTATGCCGAAACCTACCGCCGCTTCAGGAATGTTGGTAATTACCTGAAAGAAAACGGGTTTAAAGATTACGGGGAGAACAATCTGGTGGTGATTGACTACGATTCCCCAACCCCTTTTGACAAAGAAAACTTTTACGGCCACTTCCTTTTCGGCCTGGAAGCCCGGCATGTACAGCATGTGATTGCACAGGGAAAGCTGATTGTCAGGAACGGACAGGTGATTACGGTTCATGAAGGCGAAATACTTGAAGAAGCGCGCAGACAGGCCGCCAGGCTATGGAAAAAGATGCGGCAAAGCTGATAAGGAAACTTTTCTGAACTTCCGGGCAATTAGCGAATCAGTGCAGTTGCTGAGAGATTTAATGGCATTTATCATATACCTGACGTTCAACAAAAACCCGGGGCAGGCTGTTTAAAAAAGAAAAGAGAGCCGCGTGATAAAAAAATCAGTTAAAACCCGTGAAAATCCCTTGTTAAATGGTTTATCCTCAGTATGTTTATCCGCTGAAAGAAAACCATAGGAAAATTTTTATTACACTGAAAATCAATTATATAATATTTCAACCACCAACAACCAACCGAATAAAACAGACTGGAAATGGAAAAAGTGAACGGCAAAAACATCCTGGGCATCAACGGAGCCGGGCGTATTGGAAAACTAACCCTTTGGAATCACATACTGAACAAGCACTTTGGCGGTATTGTGGTAAATGTGGGACGCGGGGTCGGTAAAAACCTGGAAGCTTTGCTCCACAACATTGAGAACGACTCCACTTATGGCTCGCTCAGCAGGTTCCTTTATGGCCATTCCGGAAAGCAGTGTGAAATCCGAATTATCGACAGCGATCAGAACCTCGTGGAGATCGACGGCATGCCGGTTCAGTTCCTGCAGCAGGCGCGCAATCCGCGCGACATCAACTGGCCGGCACACAACGTAAGGCTGGTGGTTGACTGCACCGGAGCGTTTCTCGATCCCACCCTGCCCGCCGATCATGCCAAAGGTAGTCTGCGCGGCCACCTGGAAGCCGGGGCTGAAAAGGTTATCGCCAGCGCTCCCTTCAAAATCAAGGATTCCACCCAGAAAATGCCGGCCGATGCCTCCATGATGGTTTACGGAATCAACCACCTCGATTTTGACGCGCGCAAACATCACATCATCTCTGCAGCGAGTTGCACCACCACGGGACTTTCGCACATGATCAAGCCCCTGCTCGAAACCCCGGAGACCTCTACCATCCTTACCGCGTCCATGTCCACCATTCACGCCAGTACCAGCACCCAGAGCATCCTCGACTCGGTACCTTCCACAGGCACTTCCGACCTGCGGAAAAGCCGTTCGGTATTCAACAACATCATCATCACCTCAACAGGAGCAGCCAAAGCGCTCGAAAAAATATTACCCGAAGTGCAAAAAATCGGCTTTATGGCCGACTCTGTGCGCATACCTACCAATACAGCCAGCCTTATTATCCTGAACATCACCTTTCACTCCCCCATCAACGATATCGGAGAGCCCGTTGTAACCCGCGAATTCCTGAACCAGATTTACCTGCAGGCTGCCAACGGCCCCCTTGCCGGGATGCTGGAGTTCAGCGAAAAACAGAATGTCTCCGCCGATATGATCGGCCGCCGCGCCGCCGTTGTGATCGAAGGAGTGGAAACCCATACGCGCACCGGATTTATGGCGCTCAACCCCGGCCTTCTTAAAAGTTTCGGTGTTGAGATTCCGCAGGACATCATGATCCCGGTATGCCATGCCAAAATTTTCGGCTGGTATGACAATGAGTTCGGCAGCTATGTGAACATGCTGGGCAAACTTACCACCTACGTGGACATGAAGATGTAAACGGATTCAGTTTTCCCTTTTTGCACTGACTTAACTTTTCAACGCGGATGTCTGTGTCCGTACTCTACACTGTTGGCGCGGACGTCCTCGTCCGTGCTCGTCCTTCCTGTTTGCGGCCCGGTTAGCGCGGACGTCCTCGTCCGTGCTTATCCTGCTTGTTCCGGATGATTATGTAACCTGAAGAAATGAAATCCCACTGTTGGCGCGGACGTCCTCGTCCGTGCTCATCCTGCTTGTTTGCGGCCCGGTTAGCGCTGACGTCCTCGTCCATGCTCGTCCTGCCTGTTTGCGGCCCGGTTAGCGCGGACGTCCTCGTCCGTGCTCATCCTTCCTGTTTGCGGCCCGGTTAGCGCGGACGTCCTCGTCCGTGCTTATCCTGCTTGTTCCTGATGATTATGTAACCTGAAGAAATGAAATCCCAATGTTGGCGCGGACGTCCTCGTCCGTGCTTATCCTTCTTGTCCCACCAGACCCTGTTAGCGCGGACGTCCACGTCCGTGCTCATCCTGCTTGTTCCGGATGATTAAGTAACCTGACGAAAAAAATCCCACTGTTAGCGCGGACGTCCACGTCCATGCTTATCCTGCTTGTTCCGGATGATTATGTAACCTGAAGAAATGAAATCCCACTGTTGGCGCGGACGTCCTCGTCCGTGCTCGTCCTTCCTGTTTGCGGCCCGGTTAGCGCGGACGTCCTCGTCCGTGCACATCCTGCTTGTTCCGGCTGATTAGTAACCTGACAAAAAAAGGCTATGAACAAGATTTAACAGGTTTTACAACACCACCTTCCGGCTGATGAATCCCTTGTCGCTGGTAACTATGACCAGGTAAATACCTGAAGGCAAGCCCTGTGCGCTCATACTTGCCGAAGACTCTTCGCCGGCCTTCAGCTGCTTCAGCGTCTGACCGGAGAGGTTAGATAGTTTTACCTCTGAACCTGCCGGAAGCCCGTCCAGATGAAGCGTACCATTGTGCACAATCGTCTGCAGAGGTTTATCAGAAGGCAACTCACCGGTTCCAAGGGTGGAGAAATGGATCAGAAACCGGTCGGGATCATCGCCATCTTCGGACAAAAATGAGTAAACAGGCAGTTGCGACAGGTTAACCACGGTATTTGTTTTGCGGTCGGTAAGGTAGATGGTTGCCCCCGGAATGCTCCGGGTGAGCTCAATGTTGAATAAAGAAGCGCCGTTTTTCATAAATCCGAAAGGGATACACAGCAGCTCATTGATTTCAGGGAGAGTATTCAGGGCGAGGAAGGCATCCCAGGTGCGCGAGTAGAACATAGGTGCAAAACCCGGCAGAAAATGGGCGTCAAAATCCTCGTCGAAGCCTGCAGTAGCCCGGGGATCAAGCCGGACAATGCTCGACTGGGCAGTCTGACCCTCCATATCCCTGGCTGTGAGCAATATAAAGTCATCCGCAGCGCCTTTGAGCAAGGGCGATGTGCTGTGTACACGTGCATCGGCCGGAATGGTAAGCGTTCCGTTGCCCCTGGTGTAGATCATAAAACCATGCATAGCAGGGATAAGGCCCCCGGTCTGGACAAGGGTCTGGTAACTCCCTTCAGATGAGTTCCATAAATACATCGATGAAGGTGGAATATTTGATCTTTCCCATGAACCGGTATTCCAGTCGATTGCGCTGGCAAACGGGTTCCCTGCGAGGTGAAATCCGGAAAATGTACTGTTGCTGGTATTTTCCAGGCCCGTCAAGGTGACGGAACCGGTGTTGAGCACGCCTGAAAAAGCTTTTACACCCTCCTGCTGGTATGCTGCGAAGTAACCTACGCCGGGAACAAAGGTGCTGATGTTGCTGGAAGCATCTTTCTGATTCAGCCAGCAATCACTGATCCTGCTCTCGTCAAGCATCATGAAGTCATAGTCATTATTACTTCCCGTTGGTGTCCAGCTTCCGCTTACTGGTTGAGCGGCTACCGGCGAAGACAGCAGTTGCCATCCCTTTCCGTCGGATACCCAGTCGGCAGCGGACACAAAGCGCCCGATGGTCGCATTCAGGTTGCCTGATTCGTGAATCAGCGACCCGGTCCCGGTTTCATCAGCAGTGATCACCAATCCCTGCGCGCCTGCATCGTTAAGGAAGAGTCCCTGCATCGTAAGGATTCCCGAAGGGGAGATGACAAGGCTTCCCCCCTCCTGTATGGATATTCCTTCAGGGATATGCTGACCTGTAATGGCCGAATAGATAACCGGGTAGTTGATGCATCCCCCGGGGATTACAACGATATTCAATGCTCCCGGCAGCCTCGCCGGGCTCCAGTTGCCTGCATTGCTCCAGTTTTCGGAAACACTTCCGTTCCAGGT